>Ga0307939_1000197_pt1 | contig 36227 bp, 51 predicted proteins | sample OrgLakmetagen122_FD_201844 | JGI IMG/M metagenome (GOLD analysis project Ga0307939, IMG submission 201844) | Saline water microbial communities from Organic Lake, Antarctica - #122 | ecosystem: Environmental > Aquatic > Non-marine Saline and Alkaline > Saline | place: Antarctica: Organic Lake... | reverse complement strand
CACCTGTTTAGCGATGATCTGCAAGTTGGTCAACAACTATTTTACCCTCTTGCGAAAATATTTTAAATCCTTCATTGTCCGATTATATCAAATCAAAGGATTGAACCAATGAACAAACGACTTTCAACCGTGACCATCACCACGAAAAACGGCCCGCTGGTGATCAATGAAGCGGATTATGACCCTGACACACACACCCTTGCGGATGCTGACCCTGACACACCCGCAAAACCTACCCCTGTGGTTGAGCCTGTTGTCGTGCCTGGTGATGTGCAAGCTGCGAAAGGTGTTGCACCTGAATACAAAGTTCAACAGGACGGAAACAAACATTTTGTTTACCTGAACGATGAGAGGGTTTCGGGTGTCAAAGGTATTGCCGCAAAAGGCTATGCAACGGGCGGCGATGCTTGGGCGGCAATCATGGCACTGAACACCAGTGATTGATTTTTACGGCACCGCAATCGCTTTCCGCGCGTATCACTTGGCGCGCGGAAACGTCATTAATTTAGATGTTGATGACAGTGAAATTGAAACATGTTTACTTGTCGGTTCGGAATGGATGGATGCAACATTTGCAAGCTATCTAACAGGAACAAAAACAGGTGAGCGGGCGCAAATCAGGGAACAACCGCGCATTTCACAATTTGACCGTTACGAATATTCGATTGCGTCCGATGTTGTGCCGTTGGAATATGAACAGGCCACCTATGAAGTTGCTTACAAGCATCTTGCGACACCAGGTGTTTTGAACGCTGATTACACACCAACAAAATATGACAGCGTTTCGATTGATGGTGCTGTGTCTGTGGTGTTTACAAAGTTCAACAGCGTGTCAGAAATTCAGACAAAATTTTCGCGCGTGATGCAACTTATGTCTGGTTTAATTTCAACACGGTCTAATGTTTCAAGTCTGTCCGGTTCGTCAATTCGCACATAGAAAAACCCGTAACAACCGGGAGGAATTGTTACGGGTGCAAGGCTAGTCGCCTCTATCTGACAAATCAAACTTTGCGGAAAACCCGCGCAGTTGCTTTGTCGGGGTCTGTTTTCGGGTCAGTGTCAACGGCAAAGAATTTCTTTTGTTCAACCATTTCCGGTTTGTTTTTGTCATCAACTTCAGTCACAGAACCATCAAGCGCGGTTTGCTTCAGTTTTGTGTAAACCGTGTTACCTTTGTCGTCAACTTTTGCAATTTTGTGCTTACGGTTTTGACCAGAAACAACAGACGCAAGGCTTGCTGCGGTTTTACCGACAACAGGGAAAGATTGACCAACGGCGGTCAAATCATCAAAAGGATATTTCGACTTGGAGCCGCGTTTGTTCACAATTTCAGGCATTTCAACAGCGGATGAAACAGCACCAATTGTTACAGTGGGTTTTGTTTCGGTTGGCTTTGGTGCTGGTGTCGGTGCAACTGCGGCGGGCTTTTTCATGATGTTTCCAATTTTTTAAGTTTGCTATTTCGATAAACAACCACTAAACAAACCTAACAACAGTGTCAACACAGAAAGTCAAACAAAATGCCATTTTACGATGATATGCAAAAAGTTGTGCAAGATGTGTTGAGTGGTGAATTTGCACAAGGTGAAATTGTCTACATTAGGCAAATAGCGGGTAACGGTCCTGCTGATGATCCTGGTGAACCTGTTGTTCAGAATTTTCCAATCAACGCAACCGCAAACGGTGTGAAATTCAAATACGTCCAAAGCGGTATGGCGGTTGCAAGTGATTTACAGGTTGTTGCTCCTGTTGACCCGCTTTATGTTCCAAACATCAAAGACAATGTGCGTGTAGACGGTTCAACATACAAAATTCACCAGTTGTTACCTAAACCCGCTGCGGGTACACCTGTTGCATACGTGTTTATTTTGAGGCGCTAAAGAATGACCCTTGATGAACTAATTGACCTATACACACCGCAAGTTTCAAAAGCGTTTCGGGATGCGATTGCAGAGGTTGTTGACGCTGTTGTTTTAGCCGATGTAACGCGGGCGATTGAGTTAGGCGACCCTCTTGCGGCTTTCAAGGCGTTGGGCTTCTCACAAGCCGCCATGCGCCCTATGGTCAAGAAAATGGAAGATGTGTTTGAAGCTGGTGGCATAGAGACAGGTCGCACCTTTCCCAAGCGGATTTATACCAATGCTGGCCCGACTGTTTACCGTTTCGACATGCGCAATAGCAGGGCGGAAAAGTGGGTGCGCAACCAGGCTGTGCAGGTTGTTGACACAATCGCAGAAAGCACAAAAACGGTTGTTCGTAACCACATTTTTACAGGCGTTGAGTTAGGTAAAAACCCGCGTGAAATTTCACTTGATTTAATCGGGCGCTATGACCGCGTTGCAAAAAAGCGTGTTGGTGGTGTTGTCGGTTTAAATGAACCACAAAGAAAAGCTGTTGAGGCAATGCGCGCTGATTTAGCGAATTTGGACAGAAATTATTTCACAAGAGAAAAGCGAGATAAACGATTTGATAGCGCTGTTGAAAAAATGTTCAAAGATGGTGAAGTATCTGGTGATCGTGTTGAACAACTGACAACACGTTACAAGGATAATTTGCTAAAATTGCGCGGCGATACTCTTGCGCGGGATGCGACAATTGAGGCTTTGAACGCTTCAGAATGGGAAGCGTTGGTGCAAGCTGATGACCTTGGGGCTATTAACCGCAACAACACTACAAGCGAGTGGGATAGCGCGGGTGAAGATGGTCGCACTAGACCGGACCATTTGACCATGGATGCTAAATATAAAGGCAATGGCGTGAAATTTGGTGAACCATTTGTTGCACCGGATGACAGTAAAATGATGTATCCGCAAGATAGGTCATTGGGTGCCAGCATGGAACAAACCGTAAATTGTCGGTGCAGACGCAGAACGGTTGTGGATTGGTTGAGTGGTTTAGATGGTTGAGCGATTGACAGCACAGGTCGGACGCATTGTTGCGAAAAATCAAAATGCTCTTTTGGTTCTGGCACGTATGTCAACACAAGACCTAGTTGACGAAGCGCAAACACCAGTGGCAAAAGGTGGCAAGATGCGAGTTGATACAGGGTTTTTGCGCGCGTCCGGTCAAATGTCGCTTAACGGTTTGCCAACTGGACCTATTCGCGGCGATGGTGAAACAAAGTATGACGAAGATAAGTCAACAGTTGTAACATCGCTTGCGGCGCTGCAATTGGGAATGACTATTTATTTCGGTTGGTCTGCAAATTACGCAAGAGCGCGCAACACCTATGACGGTTATTTAGATGCTGCTGTGCAAAACTGGAAAAGCAACGTGGCAAAAAATGCTGCAAAAATAAGGCAACGTTTGAAATGACAGATTTAACAAATGCGGACGTGTTGCGAGTTTTGCAAGATGAAACCAAAGTGGCGGTTACTCAAAGCATTACACCAAATTTACCAATTTCATTCATTGGTGTAACCTTTGTTAAACCAGATGACATGAAATATGTTGAGTGTGTTTTCATTCCAAACAATCAAGATAATTATTGGGGTGATGAAACAATGTTCCAGGGTATTTTTCGACTTGTCCTGAATTGGCCTAAAAACAATCAAGGCGCGTATGATCCTTTTGATGTTATCGGTTCAATTGCGTCACACTTCAAAAAAACAACACCTTTACACGGTGCGACAATATCACTACAAATTTATCAGAAACCCGTTGTTGGTGGTATGTTGCCTGAAGAAAGCGCAAACCTTTTTCCGGCAACAATGTCTTATAGAAGCTATCAACCTGAATAGGAATTTAAAATGCTGAAGTCACTTCTTACACTCGCTGCAATGCCACAAGCTTTTGCGAACACCAATGCAGGCTCAACACTTTGGATTGCAGTCGAAACTGCGGACGGTTCGGAAACACCCGCTGAATTGAACGATTTCCAAACACTTACGGAATATGAGGCGCTTTTCTGGACAGAGATAGGCGGCGTTGGTAACGTGGGTGAGACAGGTTCCGCCACAAACATTTTGACCTATGACACATGGGGCGATGATGTTACGCAAAAGTCAAAAGGTATGACAGATGCGGGTTCACCGACGATTGAAGTTGCTGCAAACTCGCTTGATGCTGGTCAAATTGCTTTGCTTGCTGCTGTTGATTTGACAGGTAAATGTGCTTTCAAAATTGTCAAAAATGATGCACCCGTTTCTGGTACACCGACAATTGTTTACAACCGTGGCCTGGTCACTGGACCGACAACACCAAACGGGCGGAATGAAGATTTTGACTTGGAAATTTACACCCTTGGTTTGGTGCAAAAACAAATCAAAGTTCCACGCTCCGCATAATTTGCAAACACTACACCGCGCGGGATAATTCGCGCGGTGCATCACCATCACAAAGGTAAATAAAATGACCAAAGAACCAAAAAGCGCACCCGTCGAAATTGATGACATTGCAACGGTTGAAAAAACCTATGAAGTTCCGCACCCTTCAACAGATGAAAATGTTGGAATTCGTGTAACGCTTATGTCGGTAAATGACAAGCGCATGAAGGGTTTGAAGCGTCAAATTCAAAACGCAAATTTGCAGCGTCAAGCAAAACGCAAAACAATCAAAGCTGTTGAGGTTGAAGAAAACGAAATTGCAATGGCGTCCGGTGCTATTGTGAGTTGGGATTGGTATGACGCGGTTTATAAAGGTGAGAAACCAGACTGCACACCGAAAACAAAAGCTGAAATTCTAAACGCTAAATCTTGGATCAAAGATTTTGTTGTTGAAAAATTGGAACTTGAAAGCGATTTTTTTACCAAATAGAACAGGTTCTAGCGGACGCGGTTTGTATTCGCGTCCGCTACGATCAACTTGATGAAAACGGAAAAACCAGACGATTTAGAAATGAAGAATTTGGACAAGATGACAAATCACCTGCATATGATTTGAGCATTGCAGAACTTCACTATTTTGATTTGTATTTTGAAATTTCTGATCGTTTCCGGCGTATTCAAGAGGGTGTCTGTTCTCCCCTAGAACCTGGTCAATTCTTAGATTGGCAAACGCTTACTGACAGCGTTGTATTTCCGTGGGAATACGATATTCTGCACAAAATGGATGAAGCCTATTGTTCTGAAATGAACAAAGAACTTGAAGATTTCAGAGTTAGGCAATCAGAACCTAAAAAATAAGGTGCGGAAAAAATGGCAACAGAAATTGCAGAAGTTGGTTTTTCTGTACCTACACAAAGCCTTAAAGAAGGTGACAAAGCTTTAGGTGCGTTGGTTCCTACGGCTGGTAGAGTTGAAAAATCCCAAGATGGTTTAGAGCGTCAAACCAAAAAAACAAACTCAACATTTGGTAAACTTACAGGCGGTAGTGTATCGCTCGGCGGTGCATTTAGTAAATTAGTCGGCGGTTTGAAAACCCTTGTCGGTGGTTTTGCTGGTCTAGTAACAGGTGCAATTGCGGGTTTTGCGTTTGCCAACATGATAAGCGGCGCAATTGAACTTTCAACCGCTATAGGTGAACTCTCCACACTGTTGCCAGTGGGTTCCGCAAGACTTGGTGAAATGCAAGATGCGGCGCGCGCAATGGCCGATGAATTCGGAACAAATGCGGCATTTCAGTTAAAAGCATTTTACGGCGCTGTGTCGGCTGGTGCAACAACAACAGCAAAAGCGATTGATATTGTTTCTACTGCAAATAAACTTGCAATTGGTGGCATCACTGATGTCGCAACGGGTGTTGATATTTTAACAACATCGACAAATGCTTACGCGGCGAGTGGTTTAACAGCCGCGCAAGCGAGTGATTTACTTTTTGTAGGCATGAAAGCGGGTAAAACTACAATCGGAGAATTGGCTTCAGGTTTAGGTAATGTTGTTCCAATTGCGGCGGCTTTAGGTGTTGGTTTTGATGAATTGGTTGCTGGTACAGCGGCGCTTACTCTACAAGGTTTGTCAACCGCAACAGCAATAACCAGTTTGCGCGCAATTCTTTCCGGTATTGCGAAACCTACAAGTGAGGCAAGCAAACTTGCAACTGAACTTGGTTTAGATTTTTCAACAACGGCTTTACGGTCCAAAGGTTTAGCGGGTTTCTTGCAAGACGTAATTGAAAAAACTGGTGGTTCTGCTGACAAATTATCAGTCATGTTTGGTTCTGTTGAAGCTTTGAACGCGGCTCTTGCTTTTGCTGGTGAGGGTGGGAACGCATTTAATAAAATTTTAGATGACACCACTAGGGCCGCTGGTGAAACCGCAACAGCAATGTCTCTTGTTGATGCTCAACTTGGTGACAGGTGGCTTGATCTTTTGCAGGTAATTACAAACCTTTCAATTGATTTAGGTTATGCACTTTTGTCGGTAATTGTTCCTGCTGCTGAAGCGGTTGTTAAAGTTTTCAAATTAGCTTCAGATAATACCGACGTATTGATAATCGCGTTTGGTGTTTTAGCCGCTACGCAATTACCAGCTATTGCCGCTGGATTTATTCGATTAGCTTTTGCACTTACAAGCTACAATGCGTTGGCGATTTATAGCGCAACATTGTCTTACGCTCTGTCTGCTGCAATGTACGCAATTCCCTTTATCGCGGTTGTTGCTGGTCTTACGCTTGCTTACAGATGGTTCACAAACACAGGTGAGGCGAGTATTTTCGCAAAGGAAAGTATTGAAAGCATAACAACCGCAACCGTCCCTCTTTCGGTTGGTTTAGAAAATGTTGCAAATGGTCTGGCACAGACTGAAGAACAGTTGCGCAGTTTTTCACAAACCGAAACACTTTTAGCGCAAGCAAGATATGCGGATGAATTAGCACAATCTTTGACTAATGCTAAAGAGGGTGTTTTCCAAATGGCGTTAGAAGCGAAAAACGCAGGACAACAAATTGACGGTAGGTTGGTTTCTGCTATTTCGCAAATGGTGCAAGGTTTAGACGGTAGCGTTGCAAAATCTGTTGAACTAAACAGATCACTAGATAATGTTGTAAAATTTAATCCAGATTTGGCACCTTTTATTGTTGAATTGCAAAAATCAGTATCAACAACAACAACGCTAGGAACAAAATTAGAAAGGACAAATGCGCTTGCGGCTCTTTTAGAAGATAGAGCAACAGACGCGCAAAAAGCTATGCTTGGAATTGCAAACACTAATATTGCCGGAACAATTGGGGCGGGTGCTGACGCGGCGTCACGGTTGGCTGGTCAACTTGGTATATCTTTGGAACTTGCGGCGCGCCTTTCAGCCCTAGGACCACAAGGTTTGTCTGACACAAGCACACGTGACGAAAACGGTTTGCAGTATGGCGGTCGCGGTGGTGATCCTCGCACTATGGGCGGTAGTGCTTTGGACATTAACACCGCTGAAGCAACAGCTTTCTTAGCAAATTGGAAAAGTAGTAGTTTGGGAGGTGGTTCTGGCGGCGGAGCGGTTAAAGAAACTGTTACCGAATTGCAAAAATTAGCTGAAGGTTTAACCAAACTTTCAGAACCTTTTGACCAAGCAAAAACCGCCTATAGCGCACTTGATACCGCTCTAAACAACGGTGTTATAAACAATGACACATTTGTTTCAAGTTTGGAAAGAATTCAAAAAGCGTTTCTTGCAACAGGTGGAACGGCTGAACAATGGGGTAAAATTGTAAACGGTCAAACCGATAGCGTTGCAAGCAAAATGAAAACCGTTGGCGAAAATGCGTTGTCCTCATTGGGCGATAAATTTATAGATGTTGCAACGGGTGGTTCTGCAAGCTTTGGTGATTTAGCATCTTCAATTGTCAAAGACTTGTTGAAAATTGCGTATGAAGCTTTGGTTGTCAAACCGATTTTAGAAAGCTTGGAAAACATTGGTGGCGGCGGTTCTGGTGGCGGTGGTTTCTTCGGTGGTATCCTGAAGGGTATAGGCGCGCTGTTCAGTGCAAAGGGTAACGCCTTTGATGCGAGCGGATTAACACCTTTCGCTAAGGGTGGAAGTTTCACAAATTCCATAGTGGACAGGGCAACGCCGTTTACCTTCGCACAGGGCGGCGCATTGGGTGTCATGGGTGAGGCTGGCCCAGAGGCCATCATGCCCCTTACGCGCGGCTCTAACGGCTCTCTGGGCGTCCAGATGTACGGTGGCAACCAAGCGCAACCAAAACAGACTAATGTGAACAACAGTGTTGAGATAACCAATGTTTACAGAATGGATGGGGCGGTGTCTGAAGAACGCATTGTTGCATCGGTTCGGGCGGCGGGTGAAGCGACAAAAGAAGAAGTCAAGCAATCTATGGTTGGTTGGATTAATGAATATCAAACCAACGGTGGGTTGTAATGACTATTGCACATAAAGTTTTTTATTTTCCCCAATTGACTATTGAAAGCCAATTGTTTCATGTTCCAGGTGCTTATGCAGATGGTGGTTTAACATCGGGCGGCGCGCGCATGTTCTCGCCTGAACCTGGTGGAAGGGGTGTTTTAGAAGTCACACCATCTTTGCAGGTTCGGGAATGGGAAACCCCGTTTGCAAGCTGGATAATGTCAAAAACAAATGGTGAAATTTTCAAAGTTCAAATGACGCAAACACCACAAATCGCAAATGTGTCTGGTTTTAAATATCCGTTCAATCGCAGCGGTGTTCCTTGGAACAACAATCAACCTTGGAACAACGGTAAAAATTGGAATAATGATGGTGGTTATGTTATTGCGTCAAATGTTGTTTTAGAGGGTTCAACTATGCTGACACTCAACATCGGAACATTAGGTGAGATTTTGCGAGTTGGTCACGTTATTGGAATTGGTGACAGCACGCATATAATTGATGACATTGAATATGATGGTTCAACTGCTGAATTGAAAATAAAACCGCCATTGCGCAAAAATGTTGCCATTGATGAATTTATTTTTCTGCGTCCATATTTCACAGGTATGATTTCAAATGGTTCTGAAATACGAAATTCTTATGACGCATCAAATGTTGGTCAGATAAGGTTAAACAGAATTATATTTGATGAAGTGATTTTATAATGTCAGAATTTTATGATTTGTTAAATGAATATATCGGTGAACAAGATGACGTTACCGATATTCGCGCTGTTATTCGCATGTTGTGGTTTTATGATTTTCAGGGTTATCCGCTGCGGTTGTGGCAAGGCAAAGGTAAGCTACACACAGCGGACGGTAACACTTGGTTGGGTACTGTTGACGCGCGCGGTGTTGACCATCACACAACACCAGTTGTTAAAGACGGTCGGGATGGTTCTAGCGTAAAAGCAACTTTTGGATTGAAGCTAATAGACACACCAGGAATTCCAGCAAGTCAACATTATGAAGCGATCAAACAAGACAAATGGCGAGTTTACAAAAGAAAAATAACAGGGTATCGCGCAATTTTCAAAATTGATGAAGGTTTGCGACCATCAACACCAATAGTATTTTTTAAAGAATATGAAATGATGCACCCTAATTTTTCTGAAAAAATGGAAGTTGTAAACGGTGCTTTTGTTAAAAAATATACAACGTCTATAATTGCAAAAGATGGAAATTTTGGACGTTCTGAAATACCAAACGGAACTTATGCAAACGCCATTCAAGTTGAGCGGGCAAAGCAATTGGGTGTTACTGTTGATAGAGGTTGCGAATATGTCGCGGCTCTTGCGAACAGAACATATATAATTCCGTGACACATTTGTTGGAAAGGACGTTAAAGAAGTGGCGTCAAACTCAATTTGGTTACGACAATCAAAACGATTGTTTACTGTCCTTAGCTGATTACTTGATTGAGTGTGGTTATCCTGATTTTGGTAAAAAATTCAGAGGAACTTTTGACAGCGAAACATCGGCTTTAGAACATGTATCATTGTACGGTAGTGTTGAAAACATTATCAATGAAACTGGTTTGCGTGTTTTTGAAAGTGCTGAAGATGGTGATTTGATTTTGGTTCAATTTGGTAAAATTGAAGTTGCTGGAATATACTCACAAGGTTCTGTTCATTTTCGCTCTAGTCGCGGCGTTGTTTCCTTGCTACTTAAAGTTTGCAAAATGAAAAGAATTTGGAGGGTTGAAATTGCTTAGATTTTTGACAGTTTTAGCGGCTCTTTTGGTATTTCCAAGTCATGCTTTTGCTGAACCAATTTCAATTTTTCTAGCTGTTACATCGGCGGGCGCGACTTTTGGCGCAGGTGTTGTTGCGGCCATTGGTTCGATAACATTTGCAGGTGTTGCAGCTTTTTTAATGTCTCCTTTCGGTTCTTTGATTTTGGGAATTGGCCTACAACTTGTAACAGCTTTGTTTATTAAGAAACCTCAAGTACCTTCAATTGAGGCGGCTTCAGTCAACGTCCGAATTTCAGAACCAGAAAGATGGTTAAATTGTGGTTTGAATAGAGTTGGTGGCGGCGTAATTTTTGCTGAATTTGACAGTTTAGGAAATTTTTGGTATTTACTTGCACACAGTGACAGCATTTTGAGCGGCACACAAAAAAGATATTTTGACAATCTTGAAATATCTTTAGATGCGAACAACTTTGTTGAAACAAATGAATTTTGTTTAACAGATGGTGGTGAAATTTATTCTGGAAGCGGTACAAAAGTTAAATATTTTCAAGTTCTCACAACAACTCCCACTTTAACAAATCCAATTGCACCAGCAATACAAGCAATGCAATTAGCCTTTCCAGGCGTTTGGACGGCAGATCATAAGTTAGCTGGTGTTGCCTACACAGCTATAAAGATAAAACCAATTGCACCAGAAAACAGGTATAAGGTTTTAAAGTGGCGTGGTTCGGTTGGTATCGGTGAACCATCTTTTTCAATCTTAGGTCGGTGGAATAAAATTTTTGATCCGCGTGACATTACACAAACATTCAACAACAAATCGTCACACAAATATTCAAGAAACCCCGTTATTCAATGGGCTTGGTTTAGAACGCACCCTTACGGGCGAGGTAAACCAGCCGATAGCATTAACTGGTTGAAAGTAGCAGAACAGGCAAACATTTGCGATATTTTGAAAATTGATATTAGCGGTGGTTCTGCTCCGCAATATCAATGTGATATTTCTATTCCAGAAAGCGCAGAAAGAAATATCGGCGAACAACAAATTTTAATGTCTTGTGATGCTCAATTAGTTTTTGATGATGACGGTAAATGTTGGCCTAGAGTTGGTTATTTTTATGCAACAGATTTGCATCTATATCGCAACAGAGATATTATTGCGATGGAAAGTGTTGAGGCACAAAACGGTGAAAGTTTAACGCACGGTGTCATAGTCCGTTATATTGACCCTGATGCGAATTACTCAACACAACCAAGCGCACCATATATAAATCCTTTTTACTATGTTGAGGGTGAAACGCCTAAATACCTGGTTGTTGATATTCTCACAATTCAAAATCACAGACAAGCAATGCAGCTTGCAAAATCAATTTCACAGAGGTCACAACCTGAACATAAACTAATGCCGACAACAGGTTTGCGCGGATTGCGTGCAAGTCAAGAACGTATAATTGACCTGCAATATGATAACACCTTTTCGGGTGATTATGAAATTGTTACCCCTACTGAAATAGAAAGTAACGGCGCATTTGTCGGTTTCGGTTGCGTCCCTATTGATGCAAATCGTTGGAATTTTTTAGCAGGTGAAGAAAAACCAAAACCAATAAATGCAGATAGCGAAAACACACTGACACCAGTGTTGCCATCCGGCATTGTAACAAGTTTTACAAACAACAAAATACAAATATCATTCAATGCATCGCAAAGGGAAGATTGGTATTTTGAATTTCAAAATCAATTAAAACCAGAAGGTATATTAACGCCTGACAATTCCAATTGGTTAAACATGATTGTTTCAAAACCAAACAATTTTGCTTATTCTGGGACGGTTGTTTTCAATTCTGATTATTTTGTAAGGTGGCGCGGTATATCTACGGGCGGGACAGTTTCGGGGTGGAGTTCAGTTCAAACGGTCAACACTTCAGTTTTGATAATTTCAGCAAACGTTGTGTCTCCGGCGATTGTAAACGAAGTGTATGCAGGTTTCACAATTGGGGTGACAGGCGGCACAACACCCTATATATATTCTGACAGATACGGAAATTTACCGGATGGATTGAGTATAAACTCTGCAAATGGTCAAATATCAGGAACACCTTTATCTGTTGGTGTTTTTAGTGGAATTGTTATAACTGTGACAGATGAAATAGGCAATTTTAAAAACTTTGCTGAATTCACAATTGAAATAGAGGCTAGTTAAATGTCAGCTTATGATACAGTCAGAGATGCGATTTTAGGCGTCCCATTTGATCCAAGAAAAACACCATCGCGGCATGGCACAGTAAAAGCATTTGCTGAAATGCAGGTTCAACTTGAGGGTGCGCAAGCTGGTGCTTTGGTTAAAGCCACTCTAGCGAGTTTGCAAAGCTTAACATCTGTTTCACAGCGTTCAGTTATGGCTTGGGTTGTAAGTGATCCAGTAAATGCCTTGAACGGCATATACGAAAATACAGGTACAGCAATTGCACCAAGTTGGACGCGGCGAATTGACATTCCGCAGTTTGCTATTGCTGGTGTAAATCAAGGTTTAGGCACGGCAAACGCTATTCAAATTAACACAGATTTACCCGTGCCTATTCAAAATGGACGTGCATTAATTACTTTTGAAGTTAATGCAACAAACACCGGAAACGTAACAGTTTCTATAAACGGTGAAACTCCCAAAAGCGTTTTGACTGTATCGGGTGTGCAAATACCAGCAAACGCTTTTAAAGAAAACATGTTTGTTTCTGGTTTTATTTCTGATGGAACTTTTCGTTTAATCAGCGACATTGCAACTGTTGCGTATCAAGATAATGCCGCCGCGAGTGCCGCCGCAAGTGCAGCAAGTGCCGCAAGTGCAGCGGTTATAGCTGCTGCGTTTTCAGAAACGGGTGTAGGTAGCACCGCAAAAGATGTAAGTGATTTAAACACTCTTGATAACACAAGATTTTTCAGAAGTGTTGTTAATTGTTTAAATTCACCAACATCATCGGCGGGTTATGGTTTTCACATTCAAAGAAATTCGACAAATGCCTCTCAATTCTTAATTGTAGGTGATAAAACATATCATCGCATTTTAAACGGTTCTTGGGCAAGTTGGGTTGAAAGTGCGACTATAAACAATGTTGTAAGTCCTACAGTACTTAGACGCCGTTATATTGATGTTGCTGATTACGTTGATCCAAATGACACATTAAATTGTCACGCCGGAATACAATCCGCGTTTAACGCTGGTGAAGGTCGTGAAATTGTTTTTAGCAATCCGATAGGTTCATCGCGCACATATCGTTTGAACAATCGCGCAGATGGTCGTTTGTATCTTCCACAATCTGCAATTTTGCATGGTGGTGATGGTGCAAAGATTGAAGCTGTTGATTGGGGTCGAGACGGTAAGTTGAACGCGCACCCTGTTTTTTATGGCGCTGGTACATATCACGATCCAATTACGCGCGCGTCAACAATACCCAACCAAGTGTTACCGTCCGCTGGCGATAAAACTATAGCAATGGGTTCAACAAACTTAAACAGAATATTAGCTTATCTTGCAGAAAATAAAACAAATCGTTGGCCCTGTTATCTAAGGTCTGCTGATCAATATTTTACAAAAGAAGAAGGCACGTTAGGTTTAAAAGCTGAACTTGTTTGGGTTGTGGGTTCTGCCAACGGTTCGCCAACTGTTGCACAATTGGAAAGTCCAATTCGAGATAATTACGTTAGTTTTGGTGGTTTTGAGCTTCAAGTGGCGGTCAATTTGCTTGATTTGACATTTAACAATCTAAATATGGTGGGTGCTGGTAGGTTTGATCTTACCTACGTTAACACAATTTCAGAAAGAAACGCACTACCAGTTGTTGCAAATGAACGTGTTTGGGTCCGTGATGCGTCTGGCGATCCAGCTATTTCAAGCGGCTATGCAACTTATGACAGAACAGGAACAACAGCAACTTGGGTAAGAAGCTTGACCGATGGATATACCGGAGATGTTGGTATTCTGTTGGTTAACGGTGGTAAAATTAAGTTTGACGGGGGTGTTTATAATAAATTTGACAAACACGGTGTTCACATGATAAACACGGTTGATTTTTCAATTCGTGATACCGAATTTATTATTGAGCAAGACCCTGATTTTGGTAAACTGCAATATCCTCTTGCAATCGCAAATGGTTGCGAAAAAGGAATTGCTGATAACTATTCAGTTCGCGGTGGTAGAGAAGGTGTTAGCCTTACGTCAAGCGGAACGGAAAGGGGTCCAACACGAAACGTAACATTGAGAAACGGCTCACACCGCGCACATTATCGCTCAGGTGTTGCGTTTCACGACAACCATGAAAATGTTGTTGTTGAAAGTGGGTTATTTGAAGATTGTGAACAATTTATTGATGTTCGGGTTGCTGGTCGTGGTTCAGCTTTGATTAACAACAGGGGTTTTCGCTCTGGTGTTTATACAAAATCTCTTGATTGTGCTGTTCAACTTGGTTCTGGTGCAGGTAAAATGATTTGCCGCAACAACTATTGGGAAGATGTTTTACGCGGATATTGGATGCCTGCAACAATTCAACATGAAATTGCACCAGGTGACTTTTCTATTCACGGTGATGTTATCAGGGGAAACCGCTGTATTCGTGGTGTTGAACTTTTGTATAGGGGTTCTGCTCAATCTGGTTATGCTGTTGATACTGCAACTTTGGGAAAACTTGAAATTATTGATGTTGATTTTCAAATGTCAACAGCAACAGTAAATCCGAATGGCGGTGGCCCAATCAATCAATGTGGTGTTTTGACAAACGGTAAGTGGAATGAACCAACAATAACAGGTAAATTCACAGGCGGCAACGGAACAAACAATGTTGTGAATATGTCTGGTGACGCTTTAACGGGAACCAATCTAGGGCCGATAAACCCCGATGTTGATGTAAAATATAGTTCAGGGCTTTTACCCTCCAGAATTGTTGATACAACAGGACAAATTTCATTAAAACAAAAAGGCATTGGTTTCCGTGCACCATCTGAAACTTGGCAAGCGCAAATCTATTTTAATCCATCTTCACTTGGTCCAGGTGTATCATCTAAAGCTGTTGTTACTGGCGTTACTGGTGTTAGTACAGGTGATAACATTCAAATCGCACCAGATGCTTATGATGATTACATGACTTATCATGCTTACGCTAACGCAAACGATAGTGTTGAGGTAACTATCACCAATAATTCCGCAGCTACGCAAAATCCTGGTGGCGGTCAATTTTATCTAACGATCACAAAGAGGCGTTGAACATGAATTTTCAAGGTACGGGTGCGCGGCTTCAGTCTGGTGATGTTGGTAAAGCTGCAAAACAGACAGGGATTGAAACGGCGGTTTTGCTGGCGTTTTTGGAAGTTGAAGCAAACGGGCGCGGTTTTGATAATTCAAACCGTCCTAAAATGTTGTTTGAACCTCATATTTTTTGGCGTAATTTAAACACTGCAATGCGGTCAACAGCTTCAAAACTTGGTTTGGCTTATGCGCAGTGGAAACCAGGTGCATATCCAAGTGAGAGTTACACACGATTGTCAAAAGCAATTGAAATTCACGAAAACGCGGCGTTTCTTTCTGCGTCCTATGGTCTAGGTCAAATCATGGGTTTCAATCACACAGCGGCGGGTCATCGGTCTGCAAAAGAAATGTTTGAAACCGCTCAACAGGGTGAATTTGAACAATTGACACAACTTGTCACCTTGATGAAAAATTGGGGCATGGCGGAAATGTTGCAACCTGGTCGGGATTATTCCAGTCCTGATAATTGGCGCGCGGCTGTGTCAAAATACAATGGTTCTGGTTACGAAAAAAACAATTACCATGTTAAAGCGGCGCTCTCGTATGTGAAACACAAAGAACGCAGCAATTTTCCCACAAAGACAAATTCAACCGTATTGAGTAAAGGTTCAAAGGGTGAAGCGGTGCGCAATCTGCAAACCGATTTACAATTTTTGGGATATGAATTTGCTTTAGGTGTTGATGGTCGTTTTGGAACTGAAACCCATGAAAATGTGTTAGATTTTCAAAGCGATCACAATTTAACACAAGACGGTTTTGCGGGTGGCGTAACTCTTGCGAAAATCAAAAGTGAAATGGCAAAAGCCAAAGTTGACAAATCACCCGCTTTACCTGCATTTGACAAGAAAACAGATTGGGTAAGTCTGGTCACTGCAATCATCAAAGGATTATTTAAATGAAACCAATTTTCTTTGCTTGGACGCGCTCGTTTTGGTTGGCGACTTTGGTGGTTTTGACAATGCTTTTTCAAGGTCCAGTTGATATTCTTTACAGCGTTGGTGAATTGCTTTCAATTTTCCTACCCTGGACGGGTCAAACAATCGGTAGCAAGCTTGAAACTTTTGCGCCGATTGTTTTAGTGTTCCTCGCCATGCAGCAACGCAGCGGCACAGCGCGCCCCTACACGCTCGATCCTACGGCCACTGACTGATGTGGTGGGGGCAACTGGTCAAGTGGCTTACAGGCGGCGGGTTTAGCGGTCTGGCGTCCGAATTGAGGCAAGCACACGCCGACAAATTGACCGCACAGACAGACACGCAAAAATTGGCGGCTGATGTTACCATCGCTCAATTGACCGCGCGCCAAAACGCCCTAGTTCAAGGCAAAGGCGCTTGGCTGTCTAAAGCTGTGCAAGCGGCTTGGGCAATACCTTTTATCGTGTATAACGGGAAAGTCATTGTATGGGACAAGGTTTTAGGGTTAGGAGTAACTGACCCGCTAGGGCAATTTGAGCAAAACTTAGGAATGATCATTGTTGGGTTTTATTTCCTTACAACTGGTGCAATCTTAGCGATAAATCAGGTGCGTAAGTGACTTTAAAGAGTAAAACAGAACATCTTGACAACATCACAAAACCTATAAGAAACGTGGCATGGTTGCTTGCGTTAATTGCTGCGGGTTGGGTTCAGTATATTGGACCTGGTCTTACGTACCAATTGCGTGAAATGTCCGGTAGCAACGATTTGCGCAAAGAAATGCAAGCTGGTTTCAATGGAACAAACACACGTTTGGATTTTATTGAAGATAATATGGCACCGCCTAAAATTTTGAATTGGTTGGATGTGCGCTCTTTAGGAACGTGCAATAAAAAATCTTGCAAAAAAATGCACTCTTTCACCAGAACACTATATGGTGAAAAATGCGGAATTCCTCAAATTGAAGTTGAAATAAAGATACTCAATGATAACAACAATAAAATTCCTATTATTGGCAATTTTACTCCCATTGAAGGCGACTTGCTTGTGTCGCGTGTAATTCACGATTTTGAAATAACGGAATATATTCCAAACGGTTTGCACTCGTATCAATTCACACTTGTTTACCCCTCTTGCGAGTGGTCGCGTGAACCAGTCCCTAGATTTTCGCCGTGGTTTGATTTGGTAGTTTCACACGATAATTAACTTTCGCGCCTCATTAACATACCAGTCTAAATTCAAATTTGCAAAATCAAAATCATCAATGTCATTACAAACCACTAATTGTTGACCAGCTTGGATTGATGTTTCCCGAATTGTTACACGGCTTCTATTCTTTGTGTGTATCCGTTCATCCCAAACATCTATTCCAATCTCATCAATAACGCTGTTAAAAAATTGGTCTGTCAGTTTGTTGGCGCGCTTAAAATGACCTAGTGTCGCGGGGTCTTTTGGTGGGCTGATTTTCTTCATTGTGTGACCATTGCGCGCTACAAAATACCGTGATGTACTTTGAACCTGTTGACCGCCCCACATTAGTTTAGATGCACGGTCAACCTTCACCCTGCACACGAATTCAAACGGGTCATGTTGAGCGCGCATGAAAGCTTCAGGCTCTATGCCTTGCGTCATAGCTGCTACGGCGGCGCGTGTTACTACTGTGGGGTTAAAATCCTTATGCCAGGCGGGTGGCCCTGCTGTGCTGATACTCTCCGCAAAGTTGAGCGGGCTGGGGTGCCAATACGCGCCTTTTTGCTTTAGTTTTCCGTCCGGTGTTTCAGCAACATAGTTGTTCACGTCCCTAATCCACATTCTCGAATAGTCTGCACCCTCTAAAACAAGGTGTGTGTAATCTTCCCACATTTTACAAATACGCGCCGCTTCAGGTTCATAATCGCGGTCAATTCGATATGTTATACCATCGGTGTTGATTTGAACAAATTGAAAAGTCGGAATATCTACAAGCCATTCCGCTAACATGCAAAGCAACAATTGCCCATTTATTGTGATAGACATTGTAAATTTAGGGTCATAAAAAACACTAAATTTACTGTTACTATTACCGTATGTTCCGTTTGCCGCAAGCTTTAGTGAGGCGTTTTCGACCGTCCCTTTTTTGTGTGTTCTGCGGTCAATCAAAAGTTGGTTGAATTCGCGCGCAAAATGTTCACCTAAATGTGCGGGTGTTAGATTGTTCACAACTGCAATTGATGGATAAAGCGAAGCAACGTCAATATCTCTGATTTGCAATTGGTTTGTTGAACGCACCAATTGTTTTGAAATAGAGCCGTGAATTCCGCCTGTACCAAAATGAAAATCCATTCCACCAACATTTGCAGACACACCTTTAAAAACACCTTTGGTTACTAAATCCGCTTCAGGGTCATCAATATCAGCACTAGTTAATTTTTGCGTTTTCATCCATGTCAGGACGCGACTAAATTCTGGATTTTTAAATTTGATATATGGGAAAATAATATCACTCAACACAATTTCACTGCGGAATGATTGGCGTTTTGCTTTACGGTTATTCTGGTCACGGTCATAGCAAACATCATCACCAAGCCTGTTTTCCAGCAACTTAGCGCCAATTTTTGTATCGTTAAAGTTCAGAACATCGCCAGGTAGTGAGGCAATCAAACCAATTCTGAATTCAATTGCTGGCATAGAAAACCAAGCGAATTTCTTTGTTTCTTTAACATCGTGAATGTTGTAGGGAATTAACACGCGGTCAATCTGATCATCTGTAAGGTTTGACCCTAATTCTATCTCTGTTCCGATCACGTCAACAATGCTTTTGGACCGCATGTTAATTTGCAATGCTTTTAAGCTGGTAGTTTTTGCACGGTTGTCAAAGTGATGAATTTTGAACAAATCAATTTGCGGTGCAAACCGTTCATTTTGCCACACCGCAAACTCAAACCGATCAAAGCTTTTAATAATCCGCATTGCGAATTCGTAAATCTGTTCAACTGTTGCATTGGGATTTTTAAATAACCAGTGAATAACCGGATAGTCAAAATGTTCGCTGTTGAAACCGATCATTGGTGTTTGTGTTTGTTGCAATTGTGTGAACCAAGCAAACAATTGCAACCGATCATCGCGGCGGTGGCTTATTTCCCAAGTTTGAGAAGTGTCAGAATTGAGCATTTCCGCATGTAGAGTGAACACATTTGGGAAAGTTTCTATGTCATAAACTATTGCTTGCGATAGGTTCATTTACAATGCTCAATTCTAAATCAAAAGGGGATGCAATCGTCAAGACCTTCATCATATTCAATTCCGGTTCTGTTGCGGCACTTCTCACCATGAAAAGCACCGCAAAGATTGCACCCCTTTAGCCGTTTGGGGTTTGGGTGCTGCCTGGACCCTGTGCAAAACCGTGTGCTGGCTGCATTTGCGGCTGGCCCTGTGGCTGGCCCTGTGGCTGGCCCTGTGGCTGCATTTGCGGCTGGCCCTGTGGCTGCATTTGCGGCTGGCCCTGTGGCTGCATTTGCGGCTGGCCCTGTGGCTGCATTTGCGGCTGGCCCTGTGGCTGGCCCTGTGGCTGGCCCTGTGGCTGGCCCTGTGGCTGCATTTGCGGCTGGCCCTGTGGCATGTTGCTTGCTGGCAATTGCATAGTTGGCGCACCAGGTGGTAACGCAAGCTGTGAGCGAACACCGCTAAACATATCTTCAGGACTGGCACTGTTCATAATTGCAGGGCCAGCTTGGAAAAACAACAAACCCTCGGGGTTGACGTAAAGCCCTGGTGTGTGCGTCCGATTTGTTGGCACGTTTACTTGCAATTTCAGATCAATTGCAAAATAATCGCCTGTTTTGAATTCGTGTGGTTGCATTTGACGGTATGAACCATTTTCAAAAGCGTAAACAGGTGGTGAGAACGCTTCAGTTTTGACAGTAAGAACAATGCAACCGCCATACCCTTCACGCGCGGAATATGGTTTTCCTTGCTTGTCGGTTGTGTCACCGTCAATATATTTCCATGAAAATTGGGGCGGTGTACCGTTAGGAAATGCTGTTGCCGCTTCACTAGCCATGTAAGGCCAAATGTGTTCAGCAAATTGTGCTTTGTCAAAAGCCAAACCAAACGCAGTTTGCATAACGGGTTGACCGTCTTTCAAAACGGGTTGCTTTGTATCCAAATCAATCTTTGGTTTGGGTTTACCAACATCACCCCAAACGCAACGCCCAACAATTGTACCTTTTACTTCAGTAACCATTTAATCAACCTTTCAATTTAGCAAACATTTTGCTTGCTTTTTCGTTTGCAGTTATTCGTTTCAACTTTACACCCCTGTTAGGGCGATGTGTCAAACCTTCAACAAGTTCTTTCGGAACATTGTTTTTGATTGCCTGTGCTGGTGTTATCATTTTTTGCGATGATATATCAACACCAGTTAGAGATTTAATAAGAGCGGAGTTTACATAACCAAGCCATGTTTTGTTTCCTAAGCTGTTTTCAGGCGTGTAATTTTCAACAACCTCACCGTTTTTAATTTTGTGAAGTGCTAAACCTTCTAATGCCTCTAATTTGTTTTGCGATCTTTTGATTGCGACGCTCAACAAATCCATAGATTTTGACAATTCTTCATTTGACAATTCTTCGTGAAAAACAATATCGGAAACCTCCAAAGCATTGTATCCGGCTTGCGTTGCTGCGTTACAGTAAACCAAAGACGGGCAGCGTTTGCAATGATCACCAGTGTTTAATTCATTTTTAAGGTCCGATAATTCATCAATCAAATGTGACCAATAAATGTAAAACTGTTCGCGGGTTACTTCCCAAGTTCTAATTGGTCCATCACGATGGATTGCGCGCGGTTGGATTATGGAAAACACAAAACGACTAGGCGGCTCTTGATCTGGATTGTTCAGAACGTATCCGATTGCGTGACTGATTAACGTCCAATTCATCAACGGTTCTACAATGCGATAACCGTGTTTAAAATCATCAATAAACAGAACATTATCGCTGGTGTGTGTGATGTTATCGGCGCGACCATTTACACGGTACAAATCACCATTTTGATGTGATGTGTCAATTTCCATTTCTTGCATTAACGGAATGTAAGGTTCATGTTTGTTAATGTAATCAAGATATTCCGAAACTGCGTCTAACATATCTTCAGTCATAAACACGCCATTTGACGCTTGTTTTCCGATTAGCTTTTCATCTGGTGTTCCGTTGTGAGACAGAACAGCCATTTCATGTGCGGCTATACCTTCGTCACGAATAATTGCGGCGGCGTCCTCTGTGGCGGGTTTGAATACCGCCATAGAGTTAGAACCATTGCAAGCAATCAAACGCGGCAAATCTGTTGCAATGACATCAATCATTTTAAGCGGTCCATTTTCCATCGCGTTGCATTGCCTGAATTGCAAAATTGATCATTTGCGGATTGCTTGCAATATCTGTGATTGCGCTCAACGGTTGACCAAACGCACCCGCAATTTCACTTGTCAAACCGGACAAATATGCAGCATCAACTGCACCAGATTGCATAATCGGTTGCATCTTTTCCATGAACGATTGGAATTCACTTTGTGGCGCTGTGGTTGCTTGCGGTGTCGGTTGTGCCGTGGGCATGGGTGGCGCTGTGGTTGCTTGCGGTGTCGGTTGTGCCGTGGGCATGGGTGGCGCTGTGGTTGCTTGCGGTGTCGGTTGTGCCGTGGGCATGGGTGGCGCTGTGGTTGCGCTCAATTCTGCGGTAACTTGCGCCTTCAGTTCATCCGAAACACCTTTTTTCGCGCGCCAGGTTCCGTCCTTGATGGTTCCCTTGGATGGTGCGTGAATACGTTCATCCCAAGGCATGCCTGCGCTATCGGTTGCGGGCGGTGCTGTGTTCAGGGTTTCGTCATCTTCGTCCGGTGATGACCCGTACATATTTACCGCCATGTCATTTTCGTCATCATGCGCGGGTGTGTTGACGCTGGTAAAAACGGGTTGTGCTGATGTATCGCCGGAAAAATGGGCAATCATCGCGGCAAGGCTGGAAAATTTAAGTGTTACGCTTACGCTGTTCATTTTGTTTTGTCCTGTGGTTAAAGTTTGCTCGTTTGGTATAGAATGAGATTGACAAGGGTGCAAGCATTTTTTACAACTTGGTAGAATTTTAAAGGATGATAAAATGAACATAACTATAAGTTGTTCAGTTTTTGCGAGATTGGCTAAAGTGGCACGGTTAAACACCGATGGTTGTTTGCGGTCCATTTGGTTAGAAGTTAAAGACGGTAAAACCATTGCCGTTGCAACTGACCGCAAAATAATGGCGATTGAATTTATATCTGAAGGCGGTGGTGTAGATTTTTCAATGAACGCTGTTGTTGATGATGCTTTGATTGCGCAATGTGAGATTGAAAAATCGTTTAGTGGTTCGATTGATTTTGAATTTAACCCCGCTCTAAACTGGACGTATGCAAAAACATCATTTGGTTATGTTCACGGCCAAAATGCTGCACTGGTTGGTGATGATGACAAGAACGTGTTGCATCGGTGGCGCGGTTGTTTACCGGATAAATTACCCAAAATTACAACAGGTGGCATGTTCACCAATGTTGAGCGGTTGGCAGTTCTGGCGAGTTCGTCACCTTCAGGAATGATCATTTTCCCTGAACAAATTGACGTTGATAAACCTGTTGTTGTAAATGACGTGCATGATCCGAATTGGCTTGGCGTGTTCTTATCAAAACCGGAAAACAACAGCACACCGGACCCTGTAACAATTCCAGGTTGGGCGAGATAATGACTGACCTAATCCGACAATTTTGCAAAGTGAAACATGAACCTGAATACGGTACATATGGTGATTGTTTGCGCGCTTGTGTTGCAACCATGCTAGGGCATGATGTTCCGCATTTTTTTGAAGATGGTTGTGATGGTGAGACAGGGCAAAAACGATTGCGCGATTATTTGATGACGCTCAACCTTGCACCGTTTACAACCGCATTAGACGCTGATCAAGTTTCAAAAGATGTACTATTTGAGTTTATGCGGGTGAACAATCCCAACATAAACTATCTGTTGTTTTGTCGCTGTGGTGGTGAAGATCACGCGGTTGTGTGTCGTGATGGTGCGGTTGTGCATAATCCGGCTTGGACGCCTTACCCTGTGAGCGGTCCTAACAGTTCCGGCAATTGGTTGATTATGGTGTTTTGCAATGCAAATTAAGACATATCTTAGCGGTCCAATGACAGGATTGCCGAATTTTAATTATCCAGAATTTAACCGTGTTGCTGCGTTGTTGCGCGCTAAAGGTGAGTTTGTTTTCAATCCGACTGAACACAATTGGGATGTAAACAATTTTCCGATTAGAGAAGCGTTTGCGACTTATTGCAATTTTATATGTCTTGAAGCTGATAAAATTGTTTTACTCAAAGGTTGGCAAAATAGCCTGGGTGTGTCTGCTGAATTGGCTCTAGCCAAAAATTGCGGTTTAATTGTTGAAGAATGGGCGGACGATGCAAATTAAGAATGGTGAATTTTGGTTGGGTAATTGTCTGGAATTGATGCGTGACATTCCTGATGGTTCGGTTGATATGGTGCTTTGTGATCTTCCTTACGGTACTACACAAAACAAATGGGACACAGTAATTCCGTTTAAACCTTTGTGGGCTGAATATTGGCGAGTTGTAAAACCAAATGCCGCTATTGTTTTAACCGCGCAATGCCCTTTCGACAAATCTTTGGGAATGTCACAAATTCAACACCTGAAATATGAATGGGTTTGGAATAAGTGCAGAGGTACAGGGCATTTAAATGCTAAAATACAACCTATGAAGTCACATGAAAATGTTTTAATTTTCTATAAAAAAAAATGTTCTTACAACCCGCAAATGTCTTTCGGTCACTCAACATACGAAACACCAGAAAACAGCGCGTCTAAAAATTACGGTTCTGTTATAGGAACTAAAACAAAAAACACAGATGGTTCTAGGTATCCTGTTTCAATTCAAGATTTTAAAACTCACAAAAATCCACTACACCCAACACAAAAGCCTGTTGCACTATTTGAATACTTGATCAAAACCTACACAAACGAAGGTGAAACCGTCCTAGATAATTGCGCAGGTAGTGGTACAACAGCCATTGCAGCGGAAAACACCAATCGCAAATGGATTTGTATTGAGCAAGAACCAGAATACTACAACAAAGCTTGCTTTAGGGTGATGTTGAATGATCACGCTTAGACCCGATCAAATGGCGCTCAAGTTGGGCGCTTATGAGGCGTGGAACAGCGGCTTGCGCAATGTGCTGGTGCAACTCGCCACGGGCGGCGGAAAATCAATCGTAATGAGTGACCTTGTTTTAGATGGTCATAATCAAAATTTAAAACAGGTTGTCATTGCGCACCGCACAGAATTAGTTTCACAGCTTTCAATGCACATTGCGAAGCGGGGAATTCATCACGCGATTATTGCCCCTAAAGCTGTAATTAAGCAAATCATCAACCAGCACCGCCGCGCGTTTGCTGGAAAATCTTTTGTCCGAATTGATGCAAATTGCAGTGTTGGCGGCGTTGATACGATCAAGGCACGGCACAAAGATTTAAAGGCATGGGCCGAACAACAACACCGCTGGTTTATTGACGAAGCGCACCATGTTTTGCGAAAAAATAAATGGGGCTTTGTGGTTGCGATGTTCAAAAATGCTTTTGGTTGCGGAGTTACTGCTACACCAGAACGTGCGGACGGTTGCGGGATTGGTTCTCATGCGGATGGTGTTTTTGATCACATGGAAAATGGTTTAACCATGCGTCAATTGATTGATCAAGATGCGCTTTGCGATTATGAGATTTGTATTCCTGAAAGCGATTATGAAATTGACGATAGCGCATTAGGTGCAAGCGGTGATTACTCGCAAAAGAAAATGAAACAAGAAAGTCAGCGATCTAAAATTACGGGCGATGTTGTCTGGAATTATATGTTACGCGCGCTTGGTAAAAAAGCGATTGTTTTTGCAACCGATGTTGAAACGTCTAATAATATGGCGCGCAAATTTAATGATGCTGGAATTCCAGCGGCGTCAATATCAGCGGAAACCCCGTCTGAAGTGCGTGAAAACATGGTTGAACGGTTTAAAGACGGTCGGTTAACCGTGCTTGTAAACGTTGATTTGTTTGGTGAAGGTTTCGACGTACCAGCGGTTGAAGTTGTGATTATGGCCCGTCCTACCGCGTCACTCGCTGTTTACCTTCAGCAATTCGGGCGGGTGTTACGCACAATGGTGGGTAAAGCTTACGGCTTGGTCATTGATCATGTTTCAAACTGGAAACGCCACGGTTGGCCGGATAAACCGCGAGTTTGGACAATGGATAGACGCGATAAACGCGCGAAAAAAGAACCTGATCCTGATGATGTGCCGCTAGTTGCTTGCAAAAATATCGCCTGCGGTAAACCATATGATAAGGTTTTGTTGGCTTGTCCGCATTGTGGCGAGATACCAATTATTGAGATTGCAGAACGCGGCTCTATTCAACAGGTAGAGGGTAATTTAATATTGCTGGACCGTGAAGCACTGGCAAAAATGCGCGCTCTTGTCGAATTAGAAAACCCCGATGCAATCGCAAATCGTGTCGGTTTTGTTGCTGGTGACTTTGCTGCAAAAGGTGTTAGAAATAAGCAAATCTTGCGAATTGAGACACAGCAAAAATTGCAGGATAGAATTGATGAATGGGCAGGTTGGCAACGCCACATAGGGCGCAGTGATCAAGAAAGTTATCGCCGCTTTTATGAAGCTTTGAAAATAGATACCATCACGGCGCTAACTCTGAAAACACAAGAAATGCAAAACTTAATCGAAACAATAGAAAAATGGATAGAAAAATGTCAGATCACAAACAACCAACTGGCATAAACACTTGCGCGCATGGTACACACAATTCACTCCCCTGTGAAAAATGTTCAAGTCAACTTACGCAAAATTTGATGACTGTGCCAGGTTACGAAACCCTCGCGCGTGTTCTTCAATTGGCCTATGACCAATCGGCGCGCGGTAAAGGCAAAGAGCGTCACGCAAATAGCAAACCATTTGACCAACAACCAATTTTTAACATTTCTCGCATGGTTGGCGTTGGTGGTTTGAGTCACCAAATTTGCAAAAAGGCGCAAGAAGCAACAGGTATGGCGGCGCGCGGCTCAACCGATGCTGCAAAAGCTGAATTCCTTGGCGCTATTGTTTACGCGGCGGCGGCTTATCTGTTGATTGAAGAAAATGAATAAATTGCTTAATCAATACGAAGCTATTTTCAATGAAATTACTAAAAATTTTGAAACTCTTTCTGTTGAAAATCAACGACTGACAGCGATCACCTGTTGTCGAATTTTGCAATCAATGGGTATGGAAACCGCAATAGGTTCAGGAAATGACAAAGACGCTAGTGCTCTAATCTCAATGATTGACCAACTCAACAATGAACAAAATCCTGAACCTGAAACAAATGTGATACAGTTGTTCAAATGACCAGTGAAACCGCCATACAGAACCATACAAGGAGAGACTTTGCCTTTATCGGCCCCAACTGGCGCAACAACGTAGGGGCGCTGTTAGACGCGCGTGGCGTCCCTGTGCGGTACGGTTTGGCTAATGAGACAAAAGCGGAAAACAAACGCACCAAATCCAGCGACATAATCGGCATTACACCAACTCTTGTAACTGCGGATATGGTGGGTTCAATTGTTGGAATTTTTACGGCGCTGGAAACCAAACATTCCGCTTGGGTATTCAAACCCGATGACCCGCACACAATTGCACAGTTGAACTTTCACAACATTGTGCGTAATGCTGGTGGATATGCGGGTTTTGTAAATGATCCGGCGCAAATCAATTCGATAGTGAGGCGATAAAATGGATATTCAGGTAGGTGATTTGGTTGAATTTGGTTCACAAAAGAAACGTTTTCTAATCACGTCAATTGAGGATGATACTGGACATTTGATTTCTGGTGAGTACAAATTGCAAGCAAATCTTTGCAAGCGTGTGGAGCGCATAGAATGAAACCTGAACAGATATTAAATGCTGGTGTAAAACTTTGGGTTGATGGTGGTTTTCAAAAGGTAAAATTGCGCCAAATTGCTGATGTTTTAGAAGTATCACACCCTAGCATTTTGCATCATTTTAGGACGGTTGCAATTCTACATGATGCAATTGTTAGACACGCTGTTTCGGTTGGTGATGAAAAAGCCATTCAGTATTTGAACTTGATTGGCTATTCACAAAAATAAACCATTGTGTAAATGCGTCACCTATGTCAGTCCAAACCCCGCGCACAAAACTACCATCAACGTAAATGTTCCACCACAATTCGTTGCGGTCTGGATAACCCATTTCAACCAATTTAACCCCGTTTATCTCACCAAGGGTTTGAGCCATTTTTCAATCCGTTCATTGTTTGGTAAATGGTCATTTGCAGTTATTTCAACATAGTCTGACGGAAAAAGTGGCGCACCATAGAGTTTGTCACCATCTTCAAACCCTACAAATTGATTGTTTTTCCAAAATTGCCCGTCTTGGTCACGCTTAATTGTCATTTTAACAGTTCCTCTACTGTGCGATTTTTGCAAAGTTGTTCCATATAACCGATTGGGCAAGCTGGCACCCAAACCCAAGGTTGTGTTTCGCGCATTGTTTTGTTGGCAAGCTGAATTGCGTGATACGGTTTACACCCTGTTAATTCAACAACACGGCGCGCGGCTTTGACACGCCACCACATATAGAATAGGTGTTTTTTAAATCCCTGCATCTTTTTTCCACTGTTCAACATTGTCGGACAATGTGCCGTATGTGCGAATTTCAAAGGTTTTTGCGTTGCGTTGAAAGGTGAACACATTGGCGCTACCGTGTTGTTTAATATCCATCAACGTAGCGCAATTTTCAAAACTTTTAACCAACTGTGCGTTGATATTTCGCAATGCGTGTAATTTATCTTGCAGTTCTGTTACTTTGGGTGATGAATTACCAAACATTGTAAATTCCCCGAACAATAATAAAAATAATCCACCAAAGAGCAAGTGAAACCGGAACCATCCAAATTAAATTTCTAAGCCACATTATTGCATTGCCTCTTTTACAGCCAAATCAATTGACTGTTCAAGGGTTAGTGGTGCGGTACATGCGCTTAACATTGCGATAATTACAAACCATTTCATTTTCATTTTCCTTGTGATGTTTCTGTTGAACAACATCTAATCCATGCGCAAAAGAGTGTCAAGATATATTTGGCACGTTTTGGCACGTTTTTGTGTTGCTTCTACCGCTGGTAAAATGTAGCTGTGCTGGACGGTATCACACCTGAAGGCGACCCAATGACAAAAAAAACCCTAAGAATAAAGCAAGTTGCACAGCATGTTGATATTCCCTTGCGTACCCTACACCGCATGTTGATTGACGGGCGGTTTCCTGTTGAGCCGATACCCGACACAAAACCTCGCATTTGGTGTACCGATGCTGTTGACGCTTGGTTGAAGGGTCAAAATAAATGCAAGACATAACCCAAGCGCGCGCATTTACCGATGCGCTAGGCGGTGGCGTGTTCGATTTCCGCGCGATACATGATAAAGATCGTGGCGTACAAGGTGTCAATTTTCGCGGCACAATTGACGATGTTTGGTCGCAACTGGTCACACATAACACCGCTGGTTATGGTTGTTTTTGTGTCGTAAATGAAAGCAACGGCGGGCGCGTCCTTGCTGAAAACATCACCCGAATTCGCGCACATTTTGTTGACCTTGATAATTTGAACGCAATGCAAAACCTTGCGCGCGCAAATGATTGGTCAATCAAACCAGCCTTTATGGTTCAAAGTAGTGCGAACAAAGCGCATGTTTACTGGCCTGTTGTCGCATACGCTGGCAATGACCGCTTCAGCACAATTCAGAAAAAGTTAATCCAGTTTTTTGATGCTGATCCGGTTATCTTTGATGCACCAAGGGTGATGCGCCTTCCTGGCACCCTTCACCAGAAGGGCACACCGCAACTTGTAACCTGTTCCGCATTGTCTGGTTTTGGCTACGTCACACCGATTGAGTATTTTGAGCAAGCTTTAGAACACGTTAATATTGTTGATTTTGGTGGCGCGCGGCATGAATTGGGTGATCCTGACAAAGCTGCACCATCGCTTACATGGGTACAATTTGCACTTGATCAATGTGACCCCAATGACCTGGACCGTGGCGAGTGGATAGGTTTTACCGCTGCAATCAAACAATGTGCTTGGTCGCTTGCTGACCCTGACACAATTTTCAATATGTGGTCCGCATGGTGTGACCGTTATGAATTCAATGATATTGCTGAAAATCGCAAGCAATGGGATAGCATACAAAATGCACAACTTGGCTGGAATAGCATCAAATCCCGCGTCCCTGCTGTTAAAGCACACGCAAGCTTTGCAGGTATCACACAACAGCCCATGTCCGCGCCCGTAGCAGGGCAAGCCCCTGTGCCGCCTATGCCAGCACCAGAACCACCCACATTGGACGGTACAGGCGAGTTATTGACCGCTGGTGAGCAAGCTATATATTTTCAAGGTTGCGCATTTATTGCCAACATGGGAAAAATTCTAACGCCTTCCGGTCGCATGATGAACGTAACGCAATTCAATGCTGAATATGGTGGTAAAAAGTTTATCATTGATGAACAGGCAAAAGTTGTGAATGAACCTTGGCAAGCGGCTACACGCTCAACACTTGGCACAATTCAAAAAGTTGACCACATTAGATTTTTGCCGCATGTGCCTCACTTAGATGTGCATGTTGATGAATTGGGGCGCGCTGGTGTCAACACCTATAAACCTGCAAACATCAACTTGGTTGTTGGTGATCCTGCGCCATTTTTAAACCACCTTGCGCGAATATTACCAAACGAAAATGACCAACATATATTTTTGCAATATCTTGCACACAATGTAAAGTTTCCAGGCTATAAAATACCTTGGGCACCATTGCTGCAATCTGCTGAAGGTGTTGGAAAGGGTATATTTAAAGCGGTAATGCGTCACGCAATGGGTTCACCTTATGTTTACTATCCTAAAGCTAAAGAAATGGCGGAAAGTGGTTCAAAGTTTAATGCTTGGATGCGCGCTAAATTGTTCATTTTGGTTGATGAAATTCGCACCGATGAACGCCGTGATATGATTGAAATTCTGAAGGATTTTATATCTGAAAAAGAGATTGAAATTCAAGGTAAAGGCAGTGACCAAGACAAAGAAGATAACTATTCAAATTGGATGTTTTTTAGCAACTGGAAAGATGCAATTCCCATTAACAAAAACGGGCGGCGGTTCTCAATCAACTATAGTGGTCTGCAAACTGCTGAACACATTTTAGCGGCTGGCATGGATGACCCATATTTCAACTGGTTGTTTGATTGGATTGAACACCAGAACGGCGGCGCAATTGTGGCAAACTATCTAAAAAACTATCCGATTGAGTTTAGAGGTATACCGATGCGCGCGCCGCAAACTTCCAGCACACAAGAGGCGTTGCAAAAATCCCGTTCACCGTTGGAAAAAATGGTTCTTGATGCGGTTGAAGATGCTGCACCTGGTTTTCGCGGTGGTTATGTTTCAAGTTTGGCGGTTGCAAACAGGATCAAACAGGTTGGGCAACGGGCGGTTTCTACACAGACAATTGCGAGTGTTCTTGAACAGCTTGGTTATATGAGAATTGGGCGCGCAACACGTCCATATTTTACTGAAGATGCAAACAACAAAGCGGAAATTTATCACATTGAACCAACTGCAAACGTTGCTCAATTTGGACAAATGCAGGGGTATGAAGCGTGATATTGTCTCTGTACGATTTTACTGGTGAAGCGGTTAAACCTTGGGCGCAAATGGGCTTTAAGTGCGTTTGTTTCGATACTCAACACATATGAATTTATCGAAATGATGGGTGTTCCAAAGATGGTTGCAAGGTAGAGTTAAAAAATAAAAACCGCCCATTTTCCGCAAACGTCATCACACCGTTCACGTACTCTGTAGGCGGTTTCCATGCACCCCCAGCTAGGTGCATGATTTGTTTTATACGGGTTGCGCTTTACTGTCAATCACAGCCTGAAATTCGCGCCACTCGCCTGCTGACATGCCTGCTGTGTGCCTTGTGACAGTTTCCCCGCGCAACATAGCCTGAACAGCCTCTAGGCCGCTGTGTGATAGCTGTGCGCCGCTCAAACGGTATTCTTCGAACGCTGCATACGCTTCAGGCACCCAATCTGCTACCAGCTTGCAAATCAAATCAGCATAAACACGAATTTCATATTGTGCATGTGCATCCGCGCGCAATCTCAAAAAGTGGAAAAGATTGTGCAAATCAACTTTCCAATACCATTGTGTGTAGATGTTTGCAGGTAGGTTGATGCGGGCGAGTTCACGCGCAATTCCATAACCGTTTTGATTGCTTTCACCAGCATCATGCAGAGCGTGTTGATAGTTATCGTAAGCCGTTTCACATGCTTCTTTGCTATCACACAACCAATCTTCAATGTGTTTTGGATCAACGGCACCTGATTTACCCTGTGCATTTGTTGTTGATTGCGCTTGCACTTGTTCCGGTTCTGGAAAATAAAATTCACGGTCCAGAATTGAATAGCGCGCGCTGTATTCGTTTACATTCGCGGTGCGGTGGCGTATCCATTGGCGCGCAACAAATACAGGCAACTTAACGTGCAATTTTATTTCGCAATTGTGAACAATTATTCCTTCGGCTACAAAAGTGTGATTACTATCAACGGTTTCCAAATCGTAAACATCTTCAACACCAACGTATTCAATTTTTGCAATTTTGCAAGAAATAGCTTTGCTCAACAAACCGTTGGTGTGGACGTGTCTGTGATGTTTGGCGCACAAGAAAGAAACATTTTCACGCAAGTTATTTGCCGGATTTTCGTCAATGTGATGTCTGTCTGTGGCTTTTTCACTACAACCAAGTGTTTCACAAGTTCCGATCTTAGGATACATCGAACGTGTGATGTGTCTCACGTCTTTTTGATCTTCAGGTGCAACTCGCCTGTTGTCAGGGTTCATAATCGTGTGAGTACCTGTTGCAATCATTCTCCCCGCGTATTTTGTTATTGTCGCTGGTGCAACACCCATAGCGGAATGAATTTGCTTTTGAGTTTCACCAGCGTCACGCCGCCTTACAATCTCAGAAACAATATCGGCACCATAACATTTTGAACCATTCAACATTACTTCGCTTCCGATTTTCAAACCGTCCGCTAATGTTCCAAATCCATTAGGTGTCATAATTCTGTGATTATCTGTTACTTTAATTGACCGGAAAAACGGCGCTCCGGTGGTAATCCTATAAACGGAACGAACTCCGGTTTTCCAAGCGTTTTTAATTTTTGTTCCTGTCACAACACCTGTTGTTGGGTTTACCGTTCTAATTTTTAAAATTTTGACCCAAGAATTTTCTTTACCGCCAACTTCAAATGCTTCAGCTAATTCTCTCATTGTGTACCATTTCACGGAAACACCGGATGGTGCAAAATGTGGTACTTTTGTATCGCCACTAAGGCACATTTCAAATGGTGTACTGTGCCAATGACGCATAAGGTATCGAATTAATCCGGCGTCATCTTGTGTGGTTTTTGTTCCGGTTCCATAGCTAACCCGCGCGGCCTGTGCAATCGCTTCGTCATTACCCATATAATCAACCACACGCACAAAACCGTGATCTAAGACGGGGTGAGCGGTGTGTAGGTGTTTTTCCATTCCTGGTGAAATTGCGCGCCGTGTCATTTGTTGGTTGTCACGTGAAGCGGAGATTTGTGTTTTCTGTTCAGGTGTTAATTTCATGTTGTGATCATCCTTTTCATTTTGTAAGTTTGGCATTGTATTTCAAACACTGCGTGTTGTCTGGTTTCCAGCGTGTAGCCAACGCTGATGTGATAATACTCCCCAACGCGCGCGAAACCATCAAACACAATATGTTGCATCTGGTCTGTTTTTACAAATTGGTTGAATATTAACCAAGCGGTTTCAACTGCTTTGTTATCCATTGAAAGCGGTTTCCATGTAGTCAAGAATTCTCATTGTTTCATCACCCAATTTTGTGCCGCCGCGTGTTTGACAATATGGCGGACGCTCGCAATCATTGTCAAACACGCGGCGACCTGCATGAATTGAACCTTTTTCAGACATTACAAACTGATAACCATCTGACCTGAACGGACCGATAATTTTAGAGGTTTCGATTTGTGCAATCTGTGCAATCTGTGCAATCTGTGCAATCTGTGCAATTTGTGCAATTTGTGCAATATCTGCAATCTGTGCAATTTGTGCAATTTGTGCAATTTATGCAATATCTGCAATCTGTGCAATTTGTGCAATTTGTGCAATTTATGCAATTTATGCAATCTGTGCAATTTGTGCAATTTGCGCAATCTGTGCAATTTGCGCAATATCTGCAATCTGTGCAATTTGTGCAATTTGTGCAATTTATGCAATATCTGCAATCTGTGCAATCTGTGCAATCTGTGCAATATCTGCAATCTGTGCAATTTGTGCAATCTGTGCAATTTGTGCAATTTGTGCAATTTGTGCAATCTGTGCAATCTGTGCAATATCTGCAATCTGTGCAATTTGTGCAATTTATTAATGTTTTCAAAGATGCTTCAGCGGCTTCTTTTGAACCAAAATAACGCACACTTGCACGGTTTCCGTTTTTGTCTGTGATGTAATTGGTCATTTGTTTTGTTTCCTTGTGATGATGTTAAACTAACACTACAGTTAGTCAGCAAAGCAGTCAACATAAAACTTAGCCAATTTGTAGGTGTTGATGAATTTTTCGCAGTATCGCAATGCGTCTAAAATAGTTTCATCCTCACATTCAAAATATAGTTTTCCATCATCCTCATCAATCACACATTCAATGGTTTTCGCTAAATCCTCAATTGCGCAATTGATGTCATGTTCCAAACCATCACGCACCTTTTGCACGGTTGCCCAAATTCGCAAACTGTCCTGATGTTGGTCAATCTCTACATCTGAATAAGGTTCAACCGTGCTGCACATCATTGGCGGGTTGCCTATCTCATTAAATCCGCTCAAAGGTCAAACCCCTTATTGTAACATAACCTGGTCGCTTGTTCAGGTGGTTGGAGAGTGTAGAATTTGAAATTGCGTAGAATTTTGCACACTCTGTTGCGTTCTCAAATGATTTATCTTCACTGACACACCGGATAGGACCGCCTTTAGAATTGCGTACCCCGTGCATATTGCAGAACGGTTTATGTTCGCGCACAAGGCGAGATACATCATTTGCCGCTTCATGCGCAAACTCAAACCGCCCATGTACCCGCAAGATTACCGATTGCTGCGGTGCAATATGTTCACGCCATGCGGTGTTTTTGCGCGCGTCTGTTGCATCCAACAAATTGCGGAATAGCCCATATCCCGCAAACATAATCTTTTCACCAGTTTCATAAATTACACTGTGCGTATAACTGACAAACACCGCACGATCATCTTTGAAATTTGCAACAAATTCACAGGTGATAGGTTTGCGGGTGTTGCTTGTGTTAATTAACAAGGCTTAAATCCCCCTTATAATCAACCGCTAAAACTGTTCCATCCGGTAAGGTGATAGTTGTATTGGTTGCGGTTGGTTGTTGGCGCTGAAAATCAGTTACATAATACAATGCTTGGCGCATTGTAAAAGCTATTTTGATTTGTGTTCCTTGTGTTACTTTGTACATTTTAACGGTCCAATTTCATGTAGAGAATTACCAAAAGCAAAATAGGCCAGCCAATCGGCCAAATCAAACAAAAGGCTGTGTTAAGTATCCAAAAGCGTTTGAATTCTTGCCAGTTGTTAACCAAGCTGCACCCCGTAATTGGTACACCGACAATGTAGAGATAAATTGCGATTGTTATTGTCATATTCTTTCAAAGCTTCCATTTGTTAAACCGTTATAAACAGTTGTGCGAGATATTCCGTAAAAGTCGGTAACATCCTTGATAGTTCGGAACGTGTTACCGTCTGATGTACAGCGTATGGTGTGAGGCTTGAAACTAGCCCATTCTGTGCTGTTCATGCTGGATATGTAGGGACCGGACGCCAATAGCGTGTCACGGTGCTGGTTGGCGTCTGTGGCGCTGTTGAACACACCTACCAAATTTATTGTTAAAGGTGTTTCCGGTGTGTTCATTGTTTTGAATGTTTTGGATTGTAGCATATCCGGCATTGCTAACATTTGCGAGAATTTACACAAACCAACAAACACACCATTCACCACATAAACACACCAATCATTTTGAAGTGATGCGAAACCTTGGACGGTTAAGGTTGCTTGTGTTTGTGGTTTTTGAGTGTTTGGAATTTGTGCATATTCTTCAGGTGACAAAAGCGCATAAGCCCTATCATCTTGATCACTGGTTAGTTGCGCGCCGCTTGCAACAATTGCGCGAATGTCATCTGTCATTTTGTTGCATATGTGACAGGTGAGCGGGTTTGCACACTGATCACGGTTTGTTGGTGATGTTTCAACGCCCATTCCGCAACAGCCTGGTTCAAGTCGGATTGTGAGAGTTCCACACTCATTGGTGCTTGTTTCATTTTGTTTGGTTCCTTGTGATGTTGGTTTATCTTTATCACGGTGGGTAATACTCTGCAAGAGGTTTGTTTTAGTTTTATTGTTTTAGTTTGATTTGGTAATTTTGGTAATTTTGGTAATTTTGGTAATTTTGGTAATTTTGGTAATTTTGGTAATTTTGGTAATTTTGGTAATTTTGGTAATTTTGGTAATTTTGGTAATTTTGGTAATTTTGGTAATTTTACACGATACGCTGAAGTGTGCACAATCTGAAAAACAGTATCAAAGCCCAGTTGCTCTCCCAGAGTCGTTATGGCATAACAATAGGACAATACAACATTGTATTAGTCTTTTAGAGGCACTTTTATGGCATAACACACATATATAATACTACACTAGACATATCTAAAAAACCATTTCCCCAATAAATTAGAATGATACTGTTTTTCAGATTGTGCACACTTCAGCGTATCGTGTAAAATTTAAAACCAGGGGCATTTATAACCGTTTAAAGAAACT
>Ga0307939_1000196_pt1 | contig 36276 bp, 28 predicted proteins | sample OrgLakmetagen122_FD_201844 | JGI IMG/M metagenome (GOLD analysis project Ga0307939, IMG submission 201844) | Saline water microbial communities from Organic Lake, Antarctica - #122 | ecosystem: Environmental > Aquatic > Non-marine Saline and Alkaline > Saline | place: Antarctica: Organic Lake... | reverse complement strand
AAACGTTCTGATGAATTAGATTCTGTCTCATTGTTCGAACCTCTTTTTTGAGAGTGCTTCTGTGATGAGCAGAGAAAAAAAGGAAGACTGATTTCAGTGTCAATTCCTAACGAGACACGGCCTTATAGAAGATAACAACTCTAAATGTCACGGTTTTACGGTTTTACGTTTTTTCATGGTGTGGTCGTTTCACGTCGGGAAAAAAAGACATGAATATGAAATATAAGAACGGCGAAAAAACACATGACGGTGACCACGTTGTCCAAATACTTGACGCTGTACGAGAAGCTCACCCGACTCGGTCGCGCTAGTGCTTTCGACGGATATGGCGGAGGCGGAGGCGGAGGCGGAGGTGAAGGTGAAGGGAGGGCGGGTGACCACGTCTGGGAACGACGGTGTAAGAATACTTGGACAAACAACATTCACGAGTGTAGCGAGAGAGCGATGTGGCGAAGTGTCTAGAACGACGTCCATACTCGTAACTGGGTTTGCTTTCACTTGTTCGGGTACTTGTTTTTCATGCGGTGAAGCAGGTGCCCGATGTCGAAGCACTCGATGTCGAAGCACTCGATGTCGAAGCACTCGATGTCGAAGCACCGTCGTGTGAATGGTCTAGTACGGGCTCGTCCCACCTCTCGTATTCTCCTGGATAGAGCGCTCTATTCGTTCCATACGACGGTTGTGCCACCATTATAGAAGAAGACGGTGTAGACCTGTAAGAACCGGACGTCGTTTCTTTCATCACTGTACTCTTGCGGGCGAGGGCACTCAACACGTTGACCTCGTGGGCGTGCTTGCCGAACACGAAGTGTACCTCGGAATCCGACTTGGTGTCTGCTCGCAAGAACCGCTGCACGAGCTGATACAACTGGATGGTGCTGTAGTTAGGGCTGACGAGCGCGAAGCGCGGAAATCCACCTTGTTTGTCGTCCAGGTCGATACCGGTACAGCACACCGCGATGTTCCCGATCAAGAGCCTGTGTTCCAAAGTCGGACGCTGGAAATTGGCGAGGACGCGGCACCTGGCGTCGGAGCTGGTGGATCCGGTCAGTACCAAAGGCGAAAACTCCGCCAGACCGTTACGGAGGTCGATGATCGATGCCGTATAATTCATACAGAGTACGACCTTCGACTGGGGGTTGTGGTGGAGATGTCGACGACACACGCGGATTATGGTACGAATCTTGGCGGTTTCGATCCGCATCATGGCACGAGTCACCGCCTGGATGGCGCCATTGTTACCGTTCGCATTTGTGTGTGCAAAATTGACGGTGTTGTTCTGCGCGTCGAAATGACACGCGTTGGCCAGGTCGCCGACGCCCTCTATCATGAGCCGTCTATCTTCCGGCAATTCTATCTCGTAAAACCCATTCCGCTTGTCGATGCGCGCTCCTCCGCATTCTGGCGCGGGCATGCTCGACGAAGTGTGTAGCTTTATCACGTCCTGGTACAGGCGATAGGCATACTCGCGCATGTCTGTCCTCGTTATACCCGACGCATCGACCCTTGCCCTAGCCCTCACGTCGATTCTCCCACAAAAATCGTATATGTCCTGCATACCCAACCAGTCGATAGAGCGCGTACGCAGGTTATACGCGCCCAGCTCTTCGCGTTTCATGATACCTAACAACCGACACATGGTCGTGACCTGCTCCATTTTGTCGAAAGGGCTCCCCGTCAAGAGGATGACCTTCGACCTCCTGTGCTCCCCCCGCAGCTCTCTGGCGTCTTCGGTTTCGATGATACCCCTCACCATAGCTTGTGCCGCGGCGAACTGCGAAGTCACGTTTTTGAGGTTGTGCGCCTCGTCGATGAGGAGGACCACGCCTTCTTCCGCCATACGCTTCCATCGATTGGTGCACGTGAAATCCACCTTGTCGACTTGGATGGTGCGGTAACCCACCGTCATCGGCACGGAGTAGTCCCTGCGCACCAATAAGCCGTGTTTGGGCTGTTTACATTTGACGGAACGTAGCTCGCAAAAGCCCAACAGGTTGTCGAGCGGAAGTCCGTGGTGATCGCGCATGTGCGCCCATTTTGTCTTGACGGAAACGGGACACACGCACACACAGTGCTGCACGTTTAACGTCCTGACGATGTGCGTGTTCACGTACGTCTTCCCCGCTCCTAGGCACGAAAAATCGGAGGCGTAGTCGTAGTTCGAAAGGATGGAGAGCATGCGTTCTGCGTGGTCGGTCTGAGAAGGCAGGAGAACCACGTCCTCTTTGGGTTGTTTCTTCTCCAGAACATCCGTCAAGATACGTCCCGTCCTCTTTCGACCGCCATTCACGCCTCTGGCTCCACGACCCCTCGGTTGTTTATTGGTCGTGGCAGAGGAAGAGTATTCTCCTTCTCCTTCTCCTTCTCCTTCTCCTTCTCCTTCTCCTTCTCCTTCTTCTTGTTTGGGAAGAGAAGACATGGTCAAGTGCTGTTTTTCTTTGTCGATGACTGTTACTGTGTGATGAATACACGGGTCAATGTCCGTGTTTTGATCCGTATCCGTGCTCGTGCTCGTGTTCGTGTTCGTGCTCATTCTCGCGTGACTACATATCTCGTAGCATATTTTTTTATATAAAGATCACTCACACGCGTGTGTGAGATTCTATTTCATTCGTAAGAGTCGAGATGACAACAACAACAACAACAAGGACCACGTTGGAAGAATACGTCCATCGCAGGATTCTCTGGGTAAGGTTCTCCGCTACTATCGACGCCAACGACATGGAACTTCACGTTCTGAATCGCCTGGCGGAGGTCAAAATTCGCAAGATGCCCGGAGCCACCGAACGCTGGTTTCGGAAATGGAACGTGGTCGAAGAAGAGGACCGTGGGATCAGAGGAGAGGACCGAGCCCTCGTATCGAACATGTCCCTGGCTTTTCCAGATTGCATGTCAGCGGCTTCAGCGCTGCACGTCATCAGGCAGTCCCCTTTCGTGTCAACCGGCGACATGTGCGCTAGCTATCTCGTACCGAAGCATCGGCGGGAAGTTTTTTTTTCGGTGGCGACCAACAGCAGACACGTCGTTCACTGTAAAGGATTTTCTACCTCAAGAACGTCCGTATTGGATCTCTTGAAGCACTTTCAATGCTGCGGCGAGATTTTCGACATTCGGTTTCAGACGACTATGACCTCCGTCGTCGCGAGTGTGCGCTACATGGCCTCGACCGCCGCGGATAACGCGCTAGTCATACTGAACGGAATACCGCACTCTTTCGACGCAGCCCCGTTGGAAGTGTTCACATGTAACGACCGTGTTCAAAATCACACCGAAAACAACAACGTCCGAGTGAATGACGAAGTCGTAAACAACGAAACGACGGATTATGACACTACAGAAAGACTGGAAACGGCCTTGGTCGAACTCCGCACCAAAATCCTCTCCACGTGCATTTGCCCTCTCACGCTTCTCCCGATGGAGAACCCCGTGGTGGCTTGGGACGGCTTCACATACGAGTTAGACGCCATATCCAACTGGCTAAGACGGGAATGTACCTCACCCATGAACGGGCTCGTCATACCTCCCGTGTTTATGACGAACCTGATCGTGCGACGCATCGGAGAGGCATTGCTTTAGGGATAAAAAACGGAAAGGGGCATACTGACTTGTTTCTGTGTCTGTTCCTGTTTATTTCTTATCGATGTCTTACGATAGAGATGCCGTTTACCTAGGCGCTTCGCAATTGTGTGAAGGGATTGGTTTGTTTGCACGTAGGTGCTTGTACCGGGGGGATGTCGTGACGGCTTATGCAGGAGAGCGATATTCAGCATCTAGTCTTGCGAAGCGACGACAACATGGGGATGAACGTGACCATCGACATGACTACATGTACGAGTGCGAGGACGGCGTTATCATAGACGGACAAAGAAAGGGTCGGGTGTGGTGGACGAAGGAGGGTTCTGCGCAGTTTGCGAACGACGCAGTGCATCCAGATGTCACGGGAAAAAACAACAATTGTCTGTTCGTCGAAAAAACGGTGGGGGTGGGCATGACGGATAATGGCAAACGGGTGCAGCTGCGCCGTCGGGTGTTTTTGGTCGCCGACAGAGACATCGACCAAGACGAAGAGTTACTGGTGGCATACGGCTTGGACTATTGGCTGTCGTGGAACCGTGTTGGACAGAAAAGAAACAAACTGGCACCGATCGAAAACGAAAGTGAACATAGGAATTGTGTCTTGCGAGACTGGTTGACATCGCACGCACGCGTGACGGATCATGTCGTACGACCGGCGTTCTTTTCGACGACGACACCCTCTACCGCATCGTCTTTTCATACTTCCGTTTTTCGCGTGAGGGAGCTGGTACGACACTCCACCACACATACGGACCCTTTTCGTTTTCCGGAAGTATATGGCATACCTCACAGTATAACGACATCGAGGTACCTCGTCGAATATAAGTATCCCGCCACGCGTCCAGAATGCGCTTGCCCCCTTACTCTAGCCAACCGCGCCGATGAATTCACCATGACGTACGTGGACGTGCGCGTCGAAGATTGCGTAAAAACGGTCGGAGACGACTCGAAAGTGGTTTGGTGGAACGCGGATGCCACATGTGCGGAATGCGGACTGTACTTGCATCGATCGACATCCAAAAACAACGGGTTCAGTAATCGTGGGTACGTGTTCGATGCGGCGATCGTGTTTTACACACATCGATACGGTAATATCTCACGGTGAATGTTCACATTTTTATTCAGATTTTACTTTCGTCGCAAAAACCGAAAGTGCGCTCTCCACTGTACACGAGGTACAAGAATCCGTCCTCGTCTCTGCGCTCGTCGTACACTTGTGCCACGGTTGAGCTGACGGTGGGGAGCGTGTTGTGCACGAAGACGAATATGGCCTGCTCTGGTGCTATGCGTATACGTTTCCGGATAATGTAAACAAACTGTCCGATCGTGAGATCCGCGGGTACCAGAAATTTTTTGCGGTCCATACTCGGTACCGAGGTCGAGGTCTCTTTAGGTCCGTCTTCTTGTCGTTCGACGATGACGGGAATCCTTTCGGGGTACTTTGCTCGGATACGCGCACACTCAGCCTTTCTTTCCAGCAATGACACCGTGTCTTTGAACCTAGGCATTGTTATGTGTTGGTTCGTGAATGTACGGTTAGATAGGTGGTCCAACTCACTTTATACGGAGTCAGGTTTTATTCCCATAAAAAATCGATACCCCTTTCTGTTTTTGCAAGAGGTATTCATTGTATTCATTATTATTACACTTGTTTTGACCCACCTCAATGTCGCGCTTCGCTGTCTTGGTTGACTTACCAGAAGAAGTAGAAGAAGAAGAAGAAGAACACCAACGAGATGACACGCAACAAAGACAACACCCCAAAACAACCGGTGTTTCCACTCCTGCGACTACCTCTCCATCATCAATTGCTCCTAATGCCAACCGATATAGAAGACTGGTGGCAAGCGCAGCGTCCACTGCTTCAACTTCAACTGGCGTGAACAGAAGAGGAAGTGGTAGTGGTGGTGGAAGTGGTGGTGGAAGTGGTGGTGGAAGTGGTGATGGAAGTGGTGGTGGAAGTGGTGATGGAGCGAGCAGCTACCGATCTACAATGTCCAAACTGACATCGTCCGAGTCAAGTTGTACAGAACATACATCGTGCAGGTGCGAGGCGATGGCAGCATCCTTTTGTCCACCGGAGCCCGATACTTCACCTGGTCCACAATGATGGCCATGAACGAGGTGCTGGCACAGGTTTTGAGCGTGCACTTGAGACAAGGCGGCAATCACTCAAATCCCGCGGACTGGAGGGTGGCCCTCATGTCACCTGGTGACGGTAGCCTGAAGTTTGCGGACATGATGGTGATCCGTCCTGTTTTACATCCCTTGCAGAAGAAGGAAGCTATCATGGCTGACAGACTCGCTGCGTCCATCGGACGAACAGGCGGAGTCGGCGTGGCGACGTCACCTGTCATGCAACGAGTCTTGTTGAACCTGAGTGCTGCAAGCGTCAAGTTGGAGTACAACCTGCCGCATGTATTACCTCGGCGATCCAGTATATTTCCACAGGCATCGGCTCTTCAACTGCACCTACCCATACCTACGCAATTGTCAGAGGCTGAACGTAAACATGAGAAGAAGCATGAGCATGAGCGCCAACATGAGCAGCAAGAGGAGCAGCAGGTGTTATTGACCAACGCATGGCGAGAGCCGCAAACGGATGTACAAGCAGTAAAGGCAGGTGAACAGCCGCAACCTCAACCGCAACAACAGCCTCACATACATACGGAGGCAGGTGCTGGTACATTGGAGGTGACAGATGACGAAGAGTACGAGTGTAAGATTTGCCTTGATCGAGAGGTGACCACCGTGTTCATCCCTTGTGGGCATATGGCAGTTTGCAGTGCATGTTCCGAGACCGTCCTCAAGACTTCGAAACAATGTCTCATATGCTGCAGCAACATAGATATGGCGTTTGAAATCCGGGTTTGATTGTATACGGTGCACGGTACACACATTGCTTTGCTCTTCATTTTTCATTTTTCATTTTTCATTTTTCATTTTTCATTTTATCCTAACCTAAAAAATTGAGCTCGGTACATAGAACGAAGTATTATATAGAAAGAAAAACATGACGCATAATGTCATCGACCTCGTAATGAGTCGGGTGGTCGAGGAGACAGAAGACCCTTCTCGGGTGTTGGAAGTCCTTATGGCAGTGTATGCCCCCGCTGTTTCACACGATTCAGGATACACCAGAGCCGACGCCTTCGACTTCGCATTGGACCGCATAAGGTTTTCCATGGCCAATTGGATCAAGTGTCACCTCCCCTGGATGGCCTGGAACAAGAGGGCGTGTCGATTCGTTTACAACAACATCGACAGAATGGGACTGTTCTTCAGCGACGAGAGCGTACGTCAAAACGCAATGGTGGCAATGTTCGTTGCGTTCTATCGCGTGAACGAACCCTTCTTACACTGGTACACAGCGGGAGCTGACACCGACGATTCCGTCGCGGAAGATATGGGAAAGCGAACGCACCCTTTTGGGATGAGCGTCGCCGAGTACCAAAGGAGGTCGGTCAGGAACGTCCAGAACTGGCCCGATTTTGACCACATCATCGCAGCGGAAGACCTTCCAGATGCCGGAACACCGACGAATATCATACTCCCCTGTTCAGCACCCCTCGCGCGTACGCAGCTCATCACCGATTTGACCGAGCGTCACATCGACCCTCACATCGCCATCGTGTTATACGATATCAAAACCATGGAACGCGTCACAGAATCGTCGAGTGAAGACCAAGACGACGATAGCGGAGACGATGAAAGCGTAGACGATGAAAGCGTAGACGACGATGACGACGTGCCGGAATTCATAGACAGTTTGATCATTTTGGCGGCAGAAACGGAGAGTTGGTGCCTATTGGAGTTCTTGTATGAGCGCACCCACGAGTTGAAAACCAGCATCAAGCGTGACATCGCACATTGCTGCCGACATATCATCTCACAAGGAGCGCACGTGCCCCCGAACCGCTTGTCTAGATGTGTCCATTCCGTAAGGGGTGGCGATGACAACGGAGTGGCCGTTTTCAACGACCTGCTCGAGGTCGAAAGATACATCACGAGAGCTGTCACTCAATACAGAGGCATGTCTCTGCTTTTCAGTGCCATCGTCTTGCCGACGGACGACGCCACTAGGCGTGCATACGTCAACTTCTTGCTGGATGCATACACCGCGTCTCTTCCGAGATACCAGAACTTCAAGTTCATGAACCTTGTGTTTGCGTCTTTTATCGAACTCGTCAAATCGTACGTCAATATGGAGGTATCCGTACGTACCGATATATTGACGGCCATCGAGGCGCTGAAGCGACAAATGCGACTGTCCTAGTCGGTCACGGTAAATAAGTCACGCGAGGCCCACCTTTTTCTTCAGGTACCTCCGAACGAGAGGGAGCAGGACGTAAGACGTGCCCATCCTTCGCGCCATCCGCCACGACCAACAATACGAGCCACACGTCGCGTAAGCCAACGACGCCAGGTTCGAATACGAATACACGGACCGGTAGGTGTGATGTCGTCGACTGAGGGCGTCGAACAATATGGCTCGCATGTCCTCAGGGGTCGCGGTTTTTGACTCCGGACGCACGTTGACGCACTGCGCGATGTGGTACGCCATCGCCTGGACGGCGTCTTCCTCGTCGACCAGCTCCAACTCCACCTCGTCTGTCTGTATCGCGACGTCTTCGTTTTCGTTTTCGTTTTCGTAATGTACGTTGTGTGTTGCCATCACACTGCACCTCACTCACTCACGAGCACCTTTATTAGAATAGACGGAAAAATGGCACGACTATAACGATGATTGAAATGTAGAACAGCATGGTTTTCAAAGCCCGTACACCCCTGTCGCCCTCGTACCTGTATCGGAAATATTTCTTTTTGTGGATGACGTCTCCGATCACCACGCCCAGTAACAGGATGACGACCATGGTGCACACATAGTCCAAAAGATATCCGCCTATGAACACCATGTCGATGGGGAAGCGGGGTTGCGACTTGTAGAGCGCGCGTACCATGAACAGCACGGCGAGGATACACAGGTTGATGAGGACATCCAACATGACGAATACGCCTACCATACGTGCCGGGTGGGGGGGGTCCTTGTTTTCCCCGTATACCAATTTGGCGTACGAGAGCTGAAAGTATCGCTCCGCGAACAGAAGCGCCACCCACACGGATCCAATACGCGCGGCCTTGATGCCGTACATTATCAGGAACTGGGAATCCATGAACACGTCCAACAGCCGTAGAAGTTTGCCCTCGTACGCTTTTCTGATCCGCATCTCCATGTCTTTCACGTATTGGTCGACCTCCAGGATACCGTCGCGGACGAGTTTGCGTTGATCGTCCCCGACGCCTGTGTGCCACTGCGCCAACGCCTGGCCCGATTCCGCGTCGTTTCCGCGTAAAGCTTTTCCGTAAGCTTCTTTCATGTTGGACAGGTGCGCGTCGGCCATGGCCAACACCTGCTTGTACACTTCGAAATAGTCCCTGACCGCCTCTCGGACTCGTTCGTCGGGATAGTTGACTTTCCTCCAGTACAACATGTAGCGCAGCCCCTCTCGATGCTTCTTGGTCGCGAAATTTGTGTGCACGTCCGCGTATTGTTTGAACCGCACTCGGATGCCGTCGACCATCTTGAGCATCTCCTCCCCTTTGTACTCGCCCAGACGTTTGCGGTCGTAGTTCAACTTGGAGGGGTCGAGCTCTCCTTCTAAATCCGCCATCTGTGCATCCGCTTTTTCTAACGCGTCGTTGGCCCGTTGGAACACCATCTCGCGGAGCGTCTTCTCTGGGTCCATATCGTCGTTGAGCTTGCCCAGGAAACCCTTGATCTGTCCCTCGTACGAGCGCATGGCTTTGAGGTTAGGTTTGCGGTACAAAAACTCCGGCGCCCGGATATCCCCCGTATGTCTCGTTCGTCCGTCGACCATACCCGACCTGCCGTCGTTGTCGTCGTACCTCAACCGGTCCCTCTCCATCATGCTCGACAGAGGCCCAGAAGAGGACGAAGACGAAGACGAAGACAAATACGAAGGGGTCATCGTGTCGCCGCGCATCGCGACATCGGGCACCTTTTTAGCGGCCTTCCCGGTGACACGTAACATGGATTCGTTGTGAGCCATCCAGGCTTCCATAGCCGTCCTACTCAACCTGACGAGCACTTCTTTCGCTTCGTTGACGTGGGTCTTGTTTCCCATAGCGGAACCCCCACTCCCCGATTCTCCGACCTTGTTCGCCTTTTTGGCGAAGTCGTTGATCAAACTCGTCAGGGCCGAGATCTTGGTCTTCGGAAGGACCTCTTTCCCTTCCTTTTGTTTGGCCGCCTCTTCCGAAAACCTGATCAGCCTGGATTGAACTTCGGTCATCAGCTTCTGGAAAGTCTGGAAGGGCTGCTGGGACCTGTCGAAGAGCCACCTGGGCGACAACATCCGGATACTGCTCTTCATTTCGCCGTCGGACAAACGGAACTCGGCGTAAGGGTCGTCGATGGTGCCGTCCGACGCCGAATACGACGAATCGGACTCTTGTACATCCAACACGAACTCTACGTACCCTTTCAAGAGCGCGTCGTTGTTGCCGCGTATCTTGTCGATGATGCCTTGCATGGCCTTTTCGGGCCGTTTTTTTTCGATACCCGCCTTGATTTGTTTGAAAATGTCGGACACCAAACGACTGTCGTACTCCTCGACGAACTGTTTGATGAACTCGGTGGCTCCTTGGAAAGATTCGGGCGCCCATTTGGGCGTCGTTTTCGTCGTCCTCCCATCTCCACGTCCTCGTCCACTCCCTCGCCTCCGTCCGTCACCTCTCCCTCCTACATAGTCATCGGATTCGTGGCGTGACCCCCCTCTCGTCGAGGGGTCACCGGAAGAGGGTTTCAATTTGGACACCTCGTTCTTCAGGGCATCGAGTGCACGTACGAAATCCTTCACATCGTCCCTGCGCGACTGCGCGTACATACTCCCCAAACTCTCGAGGTTCACTCCGTCATCCGTACCGATGAACGAAAGCGCCTTGTTTCCCCTCTTGACGACGGTTTCGAACTTGTTCACGTGTTTCTCTGGACTGTCGGCGCTGTTCACGTCCTGCTTGATTTTGTCCACCTCTGTGAATTCTTTCCACGCCGATTCTATCGCCGTGATCGATTTGTCGGCCTTTTCGATACCCGCAGATTCGGTCACGTACGTTTTGAACTTTTCGAGAGGTCCGTTCACGTTTTTCAGATACGTCACCACGTCCCCCACCTTTTTCCCGTATTTCTCGAGCTCGTTGGCGTAGCCCGGAACGTTCGATTTCGAGGCGGGTTTCAGGATGTCTTCGACCATTCCGGATGGCGTCCAAACCGAATCGTAAGGTTTTTCTACCAGTCTCAAGGCCAGCACGTTGTAAGCCGAGCATCCCGCCTCGAACCGGTCGACCACTCTGCCGAAGTTTTCTCCTGACGCGCCGGACATGTCCCTCTTTTCCTGTGCTATTAACAAGGGAGAAGAAGTTTTACGTCCACAATGGAATGCGTGCCAGGCTCGGTCGAAGAGGCGCTGTTCACGTGGGCCATGTTTGGCGCGACATCCACCGTCTCGATGGTCATGAGCCGATACATAGTGTTCCGCGAAGCTTCCAGGGCAGGCGCCAAAGGCATGGCGACCACCAAAAACTCTATGCCCCGCTTCAACTCTCTGGTCATCAGCTTCATCGTTTACATGATGGTTCTGGCCTGCGTCACGCTCGTCCTCGTCACCGTCCTGGTCTACGTAGCGCTCGAAGCGCTTCACCTGGGCATACAGGGCCTCTTCCGTGCGGGGGACCTCTGGAACAACGTTTACCACGTCCAGCGCATGCTCTTCGCGTTTGATAAGTTCTTACGCCCCGGCCTGTTCGTCGGGTACATCGCCGCACGACACTGGAAGATGCACGCCGCCATTCTCGCGTGCTCCATCTTGTGCGGCGGAATTCACAGTATGCTGTTCATCCACATCACCTTCAGAGACAAAGGACGACAAGAAAAAGCGGAGGCCGAAGAAAAGAAACGGGCCGACCAGGCCGAAAAAAACAAAGACAAAGACGACAAGGTGTCCCGTATCCTCGCACTGTTCGAAGAAGACGAAGTGGACGAAGAGGAAGAACAAGACGATGATCCTGCCACAAAAGCGGCGAAACAAGAAGAAAGAGAACAGAAAGCAGCCAACGTATCGTCTGGATTGGGTGCGCTGTTCGGGTCGGAAGAGGATGAACAAAACCCAGACCCGAGCGACAAAAACGAAAAAGAAGAGGCCAAAGTGTCGGGTTTCATGTCCTTGTTCTCTTCAGGAAGAGAACAAAATGGAAGCGGGAGCGAAAATGCTAACGACCAAGAAAAATCTTCGAAAATCATCGACATACTGGCCGAGAAAGACGACGAAATACAGAAGAGGAAGAAGAAGGAAAAACAAGAAAAGTTAGAAAAAGAAAGGCGACAGCCCACATACTTCGAGATGCGAAGCGACACGCTGATGCGAGCGTTGGGGAACGCGCTGGACACGACTCTACTGACATTCATCTTGATGTACGGCACACTCGTCATTCGCGAACTCGCGCTCGTCATGCTCAAGCAACGCCTGTCTGGCGTCGAGTGACAGGAGGAGGAGGAGGAGGAAGATGAGCCGTCGCAGATCTCGATAGCATGATATCGACACGCGCCGCTTCATACCGTACGAGCTCCTTTTCCCAAGCGGCGTTCATGGCTATGAGGAAAGCGTCGGCCTTGATTTTGTCAGACGACAAAGCTTTACACCGGGATTCGACCTCCCGCGCGAGTTGTTCATCGCTTTGCGACAACTTCTCGATCTCAGTTTCGCGGGCGGTTCTACGGAGGTTTAACATCGACACTTCTTCATCGAGCAATTTTGCGGCATCGAGGGACGCTCCTAATACCGACCGCAACTCTGCGTTGCGTGTTTCTGTTCGCGATATGTCGCTCTCTATCGACTCGGCCGAGGAAGACAACGCGGAGAGTTTTTGCATTGCCTTCTTCTTGCGTTTGTTCGCATGTAATAAGTTCGCGGACAACGTCGCGTTCTTATGCATGGCCACCGTTATCGAAGTCGTCAGAGCTTCGCGCGTGGCGTTCAGATCCTCGAGTTTGGTCCGTAACTGATCGTGTTGGATACAGGCATCGATGAAATCGGCTTGTATTTTTGCTCCATACTCTTTGGCGATGCGAGTCTTTTCTTCGGCGGCCATGAACACTGTCTTGGCGTGCCTCAGGCCGTCCAGTTGCTCCTTGAAAGCCCTGAGGTACTTGCTCCTCTTCTCTTCGACGTTGGTGGTTTTGATTTCGTATTCGTCGTCCAGCTCAGTCTGCGTCTCTTGCTCTCGACACCGAGGAAGCGAAGATGATGCGTCGTTGCTGCGGATGATGTGCAGTCGGGCGATGGTGGTGCTGGTGCTGGTCATCTCTCTTCGCTCTGTCTGTGTAGGTGTAGGTGTAGGTGTAGGTGTAGGTGTTCCTCGTCCGATTGTGGCAGTGTCGGGGCAATTTTTTTTTGGGGTCGTTTCGGTATATAGATATTATGTGTATACTGGAAAAAGAAGAAAAAGAGGATCATAGATGTCCACGACCACTTGTCTGTTGCTCCAAGATACTCCCCTGGCGAGGGTGTTTTTTACGAACGCGTCCGCGTCGACGAAGTCGGCCACCGACAAACAATGCGACGGTCCGAACGTTTCTTCGGAGGTCGAACCGAAGTCATGTACGTCAGGACTGTTGGCGTACGCCAAGAGCACGAGTTCTATCCCATCCGTCATGTGGTCGGAGTTACAGGAAATGTGCCGCGCAGTGGCGCGGCCTCTTGAGCGCCCCGAGACTATGACGAGAGGGTTCCGAGAGGCGAAAGACGCCGTGGCGCGTGCCGGTTACATCAAAAGGTCTGACATGTACGATCCTTCGAGTAATTTGCAACCGCGGCTGGATGCAATCGTGGCTCCCTCTTTTTCCTGTGCCGGATATTATATAAAGCTTCGCCGCGGTAGCTCGTGCCTGTAACCGCTACACAGCACGTTTTCGATATGGCATATACGTCCGCTCAATCGTCCCCTCTCCCCGACGCACGGGCCAACGAACACGTCTTCGTCAGGTCAGTCGTATCGGAACGCGTCAAATTGAATCCTTACGAGCTCCACTCCCAGTTCCGGGACGTCCTGTTGGACCGCTTGAGGCATTCGGTCGAGGGCAAATGTACGCGCTATGGTTACATTCGCAAAAATTCCGTTCGGCTTAGAAAAGTGTCCACGGGTCAGATAGAGGGTAGCACTCTGAACGGCGACATCATATTCACCGTGACTTACGAGTGCGACGTCATCAATCCCGTAGTTGGTACCGTTGTGCGCGGAAGAGTGACGAACGTCAATAAGTTTGGCGTCCTCGTGCATTGCGGGATATTGACGGATGGAAACCACGAGCGCGTCATCGACGTCATCATATCCAAGCAGGGCGCGACTTCGATGACCAAAGGCGCGAATGTGGAAGCCGTCCAGGTGGGGGACTCGGTGGACGCCGAAATCCTTTGTCGGAGGATCGAGCTCAACGACAACATGGTGCACACAATTGGGCGTCTGGTCGCTCACAACAACCCGTCGCCCTCCGTCGCCCTCCCCTTCGGTGCGTCGAAGAAAACTTCTGCATCTACTTCCGGCGCTACCTCGGACACGAGAGCGCGTGCAATCGACGATCTGGCTATCGGAAACGACGAACCGGTGCATTCGGAGGACGACGACGACGAAGCAGATGGAGATTTAGAAGGGGACGCAGAAGCGAAAGCGGATGCAGAAGACGCTCCCGGAGAAAACGACGACGAAGAAGACGGAGTAGAAGTTGAAGACGACGACGACGACGACGACGACGACGACGTAGACCGTGACGGTATCGAAGCAGACGCCGATGAGGATACTGAAGCGGACGTAGATGCGGACGATGACATCGAAGCGAACGTCGATGCCGAGTCTTACGTGGATGCCGACGATGACATAGAAGCGGATAGCGACGGTGAAGACGACGCACCTTCATCTTCTCGAAACTCCACAAAACCCAAGAGGAAGAACTCTAAACCCAAACCTGGAGCCAAGACCAAGACAAAGACCGGCACCAACACGAATACGAATACCGGGTCGACACCGTCGTCTGTTCCTTCTAAACAGAAGCGACCGACCAAACCACAGGGGGTCGTAACGGCCGATAAAAAGAAACAAAACCAGAAGCAAAAGCAAAAGAAGAACACATCCGGGGGAGGAGGGGATACCGGTTTTTTCGACTCTGGTCCAGACGAGGGAGCTACGAGCAGCGTCTGCACTAACGTCGGCGCCTCGAGTGACAGTGACTGCGCAGGGACAGCCAGAGGAGGTGGCGGGCTTCCACGATGTCTCGTCAACAAAAAGACGAAAAAAACGTCCGCACGGGCCACACCGGATCCCTATTCTTCGGGGAGCGACTAGACCCGGTTCGCCCTATGAGCTAATGGCTCACCACCATGTCTTTAATGCGCCAGTACTCCCTGGTGTCGTCCGGGAGGTAGCGCACGATGATGAAGGGCGTTTTTTTCTGGAGCATCTCCTCTAACGCGATTTCCGCGCTGGACCACATCGCGTCTTCTCCCCTGTCCGCCACGAAACTTTCCATGTCGATCATGGGCACGGATCCACGCGCGATCTGTTCCGTCCTCATACCCAATAGCTTGGCGCGTTCATAACGCGTCAATACAGCTGATGTCCGGTTTTTCTTTTTGTTCGTCGCCTCCCATTCCTCTGCGCCGTCTTGGAGAACAATGCTACTGCCATTGACGGATTCTTTTTTAGTCATTGTAATTGTCAATGCGGAGGTTTGTTTGATCCTGCGTCCGGTTTTTTATGCGGTCAATCTTCTTCGTCCGTCTCGGTGTGAGACGGTGACAAGCGTTTTTGCGCCTGCTGCTTCTGATGACGGCCCCCAGACTTCCAAAATGTCTCACAAAAGCAGCAGTAGTACATGTACCTCACGTTTGTACGGTCGTATTTTACGTAGATGACCTCGTCGTCCTTATCGGAAGGCTTGGTGCATGCTTGGTTTACACACGGTATGGTGTTCACGCGGGGTAAAGTGGGATCGTACTTGATATTGGGATTGACGTACTGTCGGAATTTCGTCTCGTCGTCTATGTAGTTCCTTCCCAGTACACACGCGCTGTTCAGACCGTCTCCAGATTCCACGTTGGCGCAATTTTTGCATCTGTACGTCAAACGCTCCTCTTCGTCAAGGTTAAGGTACATCATGTTGTCACACACGCTGCAGAACTTCATGGTGTGGACACTGTATTTTATTATAGTCTAGGTTCACAAACTAATTTTATGCCAATCCGTCCGAAGGCGCGCGGTCACTCGTAATACGACCCCGAAACCCCTTCGTCGGTCATTTCGAGCGAATCGTCTTTGTCTGATATGGCCGCTAAAGCAGAAACCGCGGCATTTTCGACGTTTTCGTCCGAATGCTCCGTCTCTTCGACGTCACCTCTCGACGTATTTTTGTCCCTCATTTTCCTGTTTTTCAGTTTGAACAGCTCCTGGAGGTCTTCCGCGGTTGGGTTTCCACGCATACTGACCTTGATCTCTCGCACGAGCGCCTTCTCTTCGGGCGTCATCATCTCGTACCATTGGAACACGTCGGTTTTCGCGACATCCCTCTGTGCGAACAGACGGTCTTCCAACGCGGCATCGTATCGTTCGAACTCGAACCTCCGGAGGAGGTCTCGAGTCAGTGCTTGGACTAACCTTGACGTCACCGATTTGAGCCCATCGTCTGACGACGAAGACGAGGCCTGACGCAGTCTCTCGAACGCCTTGGCCACGACATAGCTCAACGTCACGCCACTCACGTACGAAGCCAGGTTTCGATCCGCGACGGACCTGAAACAGGACGTCGCGTCCAGGACGTGCGTGTCGTTCGTGTAATCTCGGAGCACCTCCTGCATAGCCTCACGGAGAGGATCGAGACGACGTGCCGGTTCGACGTGAGTCGCGTCGCGACGGATATCGAGTAGTTCTGTATGCAACTCGGAATCGCGTGATGAACCCTGTGTCGTCTGTAATACCGAAGCGGACATTAGAGACAGGGTCGGACGCACGGTAGCCGAAAGGAACGAGGTCAACGTCAGACGAGCGACCTGGAGCTCGCGAACCTCCTCTTGCTCTTGCTCTTGCTCTTGCTCTTGCTCTTGCTCTTGCTCTTGCTCTTGCTCTTGCTCCTCTTCTTCTTCATCTTGTTGTCTTTCTTTTTCTCGTTCTCTTTCCCCCCTTTTGTTCTCTTTGTCTTTCTTTTTCTCTGTTCCTTTGTTCTGTCCGCCGCTGAACACGCTACCGCTCGTGTCCATCAAGTTTTCCCAAATAACCACCATGTCTTCCGAATCCGACGCGGTGGGACCTTCGCTACCCCAAAACGCTGTTCTGGTGGCTTCGAGCACCTTGCCCATGTTCTCCGCGACGCCCCTCAACTCCGTAAATGTCGAGGAGGACGTCATTCGTTTTGCGACGTTCAACACGCTCTCGCCTCCCCCGAAAGCCAGGTTGCGCGCCGAAAACATTTCCACGAAGGATAACCTAGACTCGGGGTCTTCTTCGTTCTCGTCTTCGTCTTCGCCTTCGCCTTCGGAATTGAATTGATGAATGATGTCGACGTCCATGTCGTCCATGTCATCTTTATTGAACACGGGCATCGATGAAGACGACGCCGCAGTGACGTCGTCACCGGTCAAAACCGCGGAAAGTGAAATATGCGGGTCTATGCCTATGCGCGAAGGGAGCGACGCCTTGCTATGGACGACTTTTACTTCGTCCGCGTCGACTTTGCCGTTCATGATCAATCCTTGTATGACGTCGTCGTCGTCGTCTCCGACGATGCTCATGCAACACGCGTTCGCCTTGTTCGGAACTCGGTTTTTCCCCGTATGAAGACGACGCTCTGCGTTGACGATCTCGTTCAATCTGAACACCACCGTCTGAGCTCGGCGATCACGTTTGGTGACATCTTTTTTTGAAAGCGGTCTCTTGATGAACGGTCGAAATCCAGGCCATGTCGTCGTCTCTTCGACGAAGTGCGAAGCCGAAGCGTCTATGGAAAATCCGATAAAGTCCGCCATAGCTGTGGCAGTAGCTTCGTCCATGCCGGAACTCATCATGTCCCGTAAAATGTCCGCCTCTACCCTCACTTCAGCCGCGCTTATTCCCTCCACCCTAGTGTTTTCTCCTACCAGTCGGACAATGTCCTCGAGTAAACCGTCCGCCGAAGTCACGTCGTTCGACCCTCCACGTTTCTTAGTTTGTCCGTCGTCTTTTTCTTCGGCGACATGTTGACTGGAGAGGAGAAGGTACGTCAGGGCGGCCATGGACACGATGCTCTTCTTGTGGTGATTGGCGTGTTCGTCCGCTTTGATGCGTGAGATGAGTCTTTGTTCGAACTCCTCGTACGTTGAAGCGGTACCGTTCTTGGACCTGAGCCTCGAAGCCGACCATCTCTCCTCCAGGTCCCCCCTTTTCGCGCGGAGAACTTGAACCTGAGAATGCACCCTGTGTGCCACTGCTTCAGGGGGGTTGCGTATCTTGAGGATCGCGTCCAACCTCCGATTTTCTTGCTGTCCGTCTCCGTCTCCTTTTTGTTTTGGCGCGGATCTTCCCGTGCCAATAGAGACTGCTTCGAACAGAGTTCGGAACGCCTCCGCCCCGCTCGATTGCCTCGAAATCGCCGATTCTCTCTCTCTCTTTTTTTCCGGATAGACATGGACCGGGACGGACGAGAGTGACGATATCGACGGATCTTGTTCTCCGTCATTCAGGGTGGCATCGATTATCTCCGAGACGACGGGGTCGTTTCGATACAACGACGATTCGTTCACAGGAGGAAAGGAACCGTCGTTTTGACGACCGTGTCTATCGTCTCGAGCTCTTCGACCGTCTCTTCCACTCCGTTCTTCTCTGCCTGGTTCGTGGTCCGCCCGGGCCGAGTAAAACCTACGGTCTTCGAACGACAAGGACATCATTTTCATCCCGAAATAGCCGTCGTAGGCCATCGCATCCTCGAACGCGTCGTCATATTCCGAGTGCGCCACAGGAGAGGTGAGCTGCACCGGCAAATGTGGCCATATCAGAGCCCGTTTACGGGGAGCTCCTCTGGACATGTCCCAGATTTGACGCGCCTGACGTTCGACGTCGCGTCTCAAGCGGTTCAGAGCCTTTTCGTGATCTACGGAACGCATCACATTTGTCGATTCGACAACTGATGCATTCAACTCTCTTATGGCTCTTTCGCGGAGAGCGGCCACGCACGTTGGTTTGGCTCGCGCCATTTTATCGGCAATGTAACCTGTACCGTATTCACCAACGGATAATCTACCGTATAATAGCGCGATCAAACCCGCTCCCCCGGGCACGCTGGACCCGTTGCTCAGGAGGTCCTCTCCACGGTTCTGTTCTGGCCACCATCCCATCTGCGCCGCGTTGACCAAGGGAGTGGCGTTTTTGGCCGCCGCTTCGTTCGACCGGATGACACCCGGATTCGAACGACAATCTTTCGGCAACGAGTCGTCGTCTTCTGAGTCGGATGCTTCGTCGTCAGTTGCATTGTTTCCCGTCTTTTCTCGTTTTCGCTTGTCGTCACCTCCTTTTTTCGTGTCGACGGACTCTCGATACGCGCGATAACCTCCGTTGGACAGTTCTTGTTCTATCGCCTGTAAAAAACGTAAATCTCCTCTGTCATATGTGCCGTGTAAGTGTTGTCCCACGGAGGGATATAATGTGTGTTCTGCATCTTTGGCACGGATATACACGTCGGCATATGCCAATCTTTGTAAGTCCAAAAACACGTTTTCCTCTTCCTCTTCCTCTTCCTCTTCCTCTTCCTCTTCCTCTTCTTCTCCTCTTTCTTTGTTATCTATCTCTCTTTCGCCGTCTCGAATTGTCCCAGACGGGTCGTTCGAGACGTTTCGTGCTATCAGGGCCAAAAGAGATGCGTACGCCGGAGGAGAAGCTGTTGGTATCGGAGGGGTGCGACTGACGATCTCTATTTGACGGAGATTCGTGAGTCTGTCAGCGACGGATCTTCCCATCTTGGCGATCCTGTCCAAAACGGTGGGTGTGCAAGCATCGACGGCTGTAGTGGCGAGAGCGTCTGCATCTGCGTCCTTCCCTCTGAAGGTCAAAGCGACGTCGGCGTTCGGGGGCCACGCGCTGATGTCGAATGGACTAAAAGGATGTCTTTCGTAATCGGAGGCGTACACGAACCATCCGGACACATCGTCTAAATTGTCGAGAGGAACGGTGATCGTACCTGTAGTAGTGGGCGTCGTCGCCGCCAGACCCAACGGATCGCTCTCGACTTTTTCAACGGACACTGTGAGTGTCTCGGTAGCTTCGCTTTCTTTCACGGTCCCACGAACTACGACTCCACCCCTTCCGTAAGCTGTCACGGGAGATCCCACCAGCAATGCCCTCAACGCACCGAGGTATTCGTCGAGGTCGAACACATAGGTGTGTCTTAAATGGTGTCGCCGTCTCGAAGACAGACGTCCGTACGGGTCCCCGAACACGAGTCTTCCGGTCTCGGGAACCAGGTCGCCTTCGTACGACCGGACCACGACCTTGTCGGGTCCGGCGTCGATCACAAAATCCGCTGAAGCGTCGTCGGAAACGATTTCCCGGACATTTTTCCCAACTAGACGGAATATCTTTCTTTCCGAGGAATCGTCGATGGAACCCAGTGCGTCCGCGTCATTTTGTATACGGTTATATCTGTACATCAGAGGATCGGCCGTCACTCGTGCTGTGTATCGAAATGGCTTCCAATGGTCCCACAGTAATTCGTCCGTACGTGCGTACGTCGAAGCTGTAGCTCCCGTTAGTTCGATGGCGCGTCTCACGAATCGTGAAGTTACTCCGTCTCCATCTTCGTCTCCATCTTCGTCTCCGTCGTCAGCCCCCTCTGTTTCTACGTTATTTTCTGTCGTCGGATCAGGAACCACGCGGTCGTCGAGTCCGTTCGAATGCTCCATCACCGACTCGATAGCCGTGATCGGCACACTCGTATCGGCCATAGACTTACTCTCTCGGCCACATGAAGAGCGCGGGGTCCCCGTCAATTGGCTGGCGTAAGAAGAGGCCAGGTGTCTCGACCTCGATGTCATGTGACCCCCCCCAGCGTCTGAGCTCATGAGGAGTGCCAACACCATGCCTTCCACTTGTCCGTCGGAATACCGGCGGGGGATGTCCTCATCCTGGACCAACCTCACTTCCACCGCGTCTTCTTCGCTTTCGTCGACGATTTCGACGTCGTCGGTGTCGGTGTCCGTTTCGGTGTTTTCGGCGCTGTCGATATCGGTAGTTTCGGCACTTTCGATGTCGGTATCGGTATCCGAATGTGATGAATTTAGAGTATCCGTTTCGTATTCGACGGATGCGTCTGGCGTCGTCGGTTCGGTAGTCGCCGTTGCATTGACGTCGTCCGACTCAATTGGTCGCTCACGTGATTTCATAAACACAAATAGGACGGCGGACGCAGTGCTGTTATTATCACGCGATATAATTTTGACATGGACCGCCCTCGGGCTCACGTGCGTCTAGTCCTGTACAGAGTGTACGAAAGGTGTTGTTTTTTGCGACGAAGCGTAAGAATGCGAGTGGTACCGATGAAGCTGAGCGTCATCTTCCGACAACACCTACGATCGAGCGCACATGTAACATGTTCAGTGGCCTTTGTCGATTACACATTCGTAGGGTTGATCAGTTACGTATATTTCATCGAAAAAGGTATATAAGGATAAGTCTATTGAATGTGACATTCACAATGTGACATTCGTGTTGTGCTGTTGTTCGCAGGCGTGACACTTGTTTGGGTGTGTGTATTGTGCTCCTCCGTTGGCGTCCTCCTGAGCTTCGCACGAAAAACATTTCGTAGGTTGTGCGGCCCAACGCTCACCAATGGGGAACTGACGCTCGCACGAGACGCACTTTGTGGGAAAGGACAGACTGGGGTCGTCGAATTTCGGGTCATTCACGCGCATCATCCCGTCCATGTAGGACTCGGTCCTTTGTTTTGATTTCTTTTCGTCGCTGAAGACGATCGCAAAGTGATGTACGACGATGACCACTAACAAAAACACGGCCATGATAAAAGCCCTAAAATACGGAGAATTGATAACGGAAGATGAGGACGCGCGCATACCTATATATGTGTTGGCGTTCGTTCACAATATATCTATAAGGCCGATAAAATGTCATCTACATACTTCTTGGTAATGCCGCTTCCTTCTCCTTCTCCTTCTCCTTCTCCTTCTCCTTCTGATCCTGCTTCGTCGTCGTCATCATCTTCCGAACCTAGGTTCTCCTTGATGACACTCAGTTTCAGGGACTGCCTCTGTAAACACCGCATCTCGACGGAATCCTTCATGACCAGACGCCGGATGACGACGGGCTTCTTTTGTCCTTGACGGTGTACCCTACCGATGGCTTGCTTCTCGATACAGGGGTTCCACGTGGGACTGGTGATGTAAACCACGTTGGCACACTGTAAGTTCATGCCAGTGGAGCTGCACATTATCTGTGCCACCAGCACGTTCGTGCCGGATCGAGGACTCGAGAACTGCTCGACCTGTGCGTTGCGCTTGTCGTTTGACATACCCCCGTGAAGACGCGCACTCGGCACGCGCCGGACCGTGAGCTCCCGTGCCACGATGTCCATTTCGGAGATGAACGAACTGAACACTATGATCTTGTCCTTGGGACTCCGTCGTAAGTTAGCGCAGATAGCGTCGCACAGGTACTTCATTTTAGACGACGTCGGTGGGACGGGGTGCGCTCGGCCGACTTCGGAGATGATGCGCATGTCGTCTTCGAGACGACCTCTGCTGCTCAACAGCTGTGACGCCGAACTTTCTCGACCATCTGCCTCTGCCTCTGCCTCTGCCTCTGCCTCTGCCTCTGCCTCTGCCATCGCTTCTTGTTCTGTTCTTCCGACTTCGCCTTGTTGTTCTTCCACTTTCTCGTATTCGTATTCGCCTTCGTCTTCGTCACTACCGCTGCTGTCTTCTTCGCATCCGACTTTGAACCGCGACTGGATGGAGTGCTGATAGACGACGAACGACACACAAATCTGTCTCAGGCGGACAATGGCCTCGATAGCGACGTTTCTACGGACAAACTCGTTTTTGACGGACGCGACCACACCCGACATCTTGGCCTCCAACGCATCATACAGGGTTTTTTCGTACTCGTGCGTCCACTCTATACTGACCACCTTGTCGTCGACGGGCAAGAGCGCCAGCTGGCGCGTGCGCGTTTTCTCCGAGTTCTGTGTACGACGAATCATATACTCGGCGGTCAGGTCTTTGAGGTTGGCGAACCTGCTCTGCGGTATGCCTATCCACGTGAACAGCGCCAGCATGTCCCGTGCGCTGTTGTGGATGGGTGTCGCGCTGAGCACCCACCTAACGTCCCCTTTGATGTCGTTGAGCGCCTTGTAGGCCGATGTCTTCGGATTACGAATCACGTGACCCTCGTCCAGGACGATGCGGTCCCAGTGCGTGTTCATCGCCCACTGGGGGCGCATGCGTATCTTGCTGTACGTCGTGATGACGATGTCCGGGCAGCACGACGGTACCGACGGATAGTGGTTGGGGATGGTGGTCGAGTCGAGTCCGGCGAAACTCCGCATTATTTTGAGCCACTGCATCACGACGCTGACCAACGTCACGACGAGTGTACGGGGCTTACGGTTAGCTTTGAGAACGGCCGCCATCATGTAGGTCTTTCCCAGCCCGACGTCGTCGGCCAACACTCCGCCTCGTACGCGTTCGGTGTCGAACTCTTTGCGCAACATCCACTCACATCCCTCGTGCTGGTGCTCTCCCACGAGTCGGATGTCTTTCAGACGGTTCAGCGAAGTCCGTAGAGCTTTTTCGGAGCGTTCGCGACGCAGGAGGAGCAATCGCGATCTTTCGTCACGTCCGCGGTCTCCATCGTCGTCGTCGACAGTCTTGCTCGTTGTCGTGGTCGTGTCCACGAGCTGCATCGACTCGAACGCCTCCGATGACATCTGCTGCATACGCCTGCAGACCTAGATGATAAAAAAGATGAATTAATTAAATTAAATTAAATTAAATTTTGTTCGTTTGTTCTTCAACCGAAATTTTGCCGGATCAAAAGCCTATTTGTGTCTCTAATTGCGATCCCATGGGATTACTGCAGCTCTTATTGTACGGCGCCAGAGACTGTGCCCCACAAACGTTTAGCGATACGGTTCGATTCTGCCTACTGCACGACGACGCACGGGGTCTGAATTATCGGTACCACGAGCGTCTGTACAAACATCCCCCCACGTGTGCCGAAATGATCGTCCAGGCGGCACGCCTGGGTTCGACGAAGGTGATCGAGTACTTGCTCGCGATGCACACCGACCTCCTTCAGGACAGGGACAGAGCGTACGCGTGTTGGGAAGGCGCCGTGTCTAACGTGTCCTCCGATAAAGCTATTGTTACTTGCCTGCTCCTCACCGGTATGATGTCTACAGCACGCATCGATGAAACGACACGGCATTGGATCGGGAACACTCTCGCCAAAAAAACGATGCGCTCACGCTCGTGCTCGCCGCTCGTGCTCGATTTTGTGAGCAGAGTATGCTGGATACCTGACCGTGACGACAAGCTCGAAGCCACACGCACCGGGAGCGTCGAGATGCTAACGCGGGTACATTATCTGGGCTCTCCCTGGAGCGCGGACGGTTCCGAGTGCGTCAAGTCGTGCAATCTATCCTGCCTCAAGTTTGCGGTGGAGAATGGGGCGGCCTGGAACGTGGATGTTCAGGCCAGATGTCTGAAGAGAGTTCTGACGTTTGGTATCGAGGTTACCGTCACACACGATCCTCAACTCGTCGTTTTCATTTTAGAAACGGGGAGCGACTCGGCCGAACGGCTCCTCTCTGAAGTACGAGAGCGCATCTCAGGGTGTGACAACTTGTGTGAGCACGTATTGATGGCTTTCACGTGCAGGACTGAGAAAGACACTGGAAATGAATCACAGGCGCTTGATATCGTGAGGATTTTACACGAACGGTACAACGTCCCGCTTCCGGAGCGCATCCTGTCATTACCCTTGGATGCGGCGTGCGGGTACGCACTGGACCACGGGATCAGATGCACGGACGCCACGTGTCTGGCGCTCATCGAATACGATGCGTCCTGGTCAGATTGGTACGACTATATCGATGCCGACCACGAGGAGGAACTAGCATACGCATCCGCGTTCATCCAGAGGCTTCCCCTGTTTGCACGTCGCGGCTATGTCGAGTCGCCTGCAGAAGCGAGATGCTGCTGCTGGCCGTACGCCGCGGCCTCGTACGGTGCGCTACCCAGCTGGAAAGCCTATGCGAAAACGCCGCCGACGACCTTTATCCTGAGGACCTCATCATGTCCGTGTTCGCTTCGTCGACAAAGCCGTTGTCGTACGTGTGCATCATCATCACGTGGCTCTCGACCAGACGTTTGTTGCTTCGACGTCTACCTTTTTTGGCGTCGCCCTGTTTGAAAGGCTTGCGCGAATCGTGTTTGACGAGGATGCGTGAGCACGTGCGTGTGTTTCTCGTCCCGCTGTCCGACCGTCAAAAAATCGCTCGAGAGGAAGCCTGCGACTGCTGCACAAGGTCGAAGAAGAGGCCGTCTATGACGATTGGGTCGTGCACAGTGTCGAACCGGTAGAACGAGCGGCACGTGTCGTGCAACGGGCATGGTTAGATTATACATATGCACCCGAATCGGGAAGGTCGGGGTACGAACGGTCTGTGCGGAACTACTCTACAACCTTGATATCGAAAATGGAACACCGCTAAATACCCACGCTGACTTGTTCTTCTTTTTCCACTTCATTGTATGGTCATGAACTACGAATCAAAACAAGTGTTTATTTTTGGAGCAGTTCGCGTCTCCACTATGGATTCTGGTATGGAACGCTATATATGTCGAGCGTCGAAACAGATCAGCGCCCCACCACGGGAGCATTGCCTCCCGGGAAGCCGACCAAATTCAGTCCTATGCCGTAACCTGCTCCCGAACGTACGGATGCTCCGACAGAGGGTGCGAATAGGTCAAGTACTGCAAAAGTTGCGGCACCGATGAGCGCCAAGACCAGGATTTCCTCGGCTTGTAACTTTTTGCCGGGAATGAAATATGCGGCCGTGGCCACGATCGTCCCTTCGAAGATGTATTTGAAAAATCGCATGAAGATTTCGCTTCCGTCCAAGGTGTATTCCGCCATTGTGAATGAGGTATGTGCAACAGTTGTAGCCGTGTAAAGAGGCCGGTATAATGTAGAATAAGAAAATAATATATCCCCCGTTCTCGTTTGTCGTGTGCGTGGCTCGTCGTTCCGGCGGCACGAAAAGAAACGAACGAAGTAGAAAGAGACAAACGAGAAGGATAACAGTACGAATAACAAATGTCCGCCGGTAAAGTTTGCGGTCTGAGCGCACTCGCGTACCAGAAGTGGAAGGAGAGGGAAGAGAACAGGGTGTCGAACCTCGTGTCGGACGGATACCGCACGGTGCTACCCGTGGCCTGGTTCGGAAAGAGGGGCTGGACGCTCGACCAAGAGGCCGAAGAAGGAGATCACGCCATGTTTCCGGAGCACGCGGCTAATGGTACGGACTACCTTAAGAACGTTGCCGGTAATCCCGTCAATAATCCTCCGTTGGGCATACTCGAAGACGCTTTCTCCCTCTTCCACTCCGTGCTCTCAAAAATCGGCCTCCGAAAATACTCGTACCTGTTCCCTCTCATCGTCCGCATTTTCGTCACGCGCGTGGGCGTGCTGGCGATGGGGTGGATAGCGGTCACGCTTTGCACGTTGGTCTGTCTGGCTTTCGAACTCACGCCCGCCCGGCGTCTCCATCAAGCGCTCACCCTGTCGAACACAATACCCGAAGCCGTCCTGAAATTCTTACACCGTTACAGCGTCGTTAACGCGGCTTTCAAACTGCTCACCACATTGTTCAACCTGTACCGCCGGTTGCTGCCGGGAAACGTCGTCCAGGACGCGCTGAAGTGCACTCTTCTCGCGCCTGTGGTCTTGGCGGAACACCTGAATCACACCCGCGCGCTTCTGTCGGTTGCCATGGCGCTCAACCTCTGCGGCTATGTCACCGGGCTGATCATGGATCGCTTCAACGCCGTAAAACTCTTCATGCGCGTCGTGCGCGCTGTCCGTGGCTTTTTATCGCGATTTGCGATCACGCGTGGCCTGGTCGATTTCATCCCCAACGACTCTGCGCTCCTTGCGCGCATCGTATACACCTGCACATATGCGGGCGTCGCTGCAATGATACCGATGGCGGCGATTTACTCGCTCAAGAGGCACAGGCCCATCGCGGCGTATTGGTTTACCGACGGCATCGACATCCTGACGTTGTCCGGTCTGACCACCGTGACGTCGGCGTTGTTCGTGATCACCGTGTTATTGGCGCGTTACAGCATGTCTCTCGAGGATCACGATGACGAAAAAGAAAAAGACGACAAGGAAAAGGAAAAGGCACCCACTTCGAGGACGGCCGCGTTCGACAGGTTCGGGGGCGTCGGTTCGAGTTCGGTCTATTACGCGAACGCTACGATCGCGGTGTTCGCCCTGTATGTGGTCGCGTCCTATCTCCTTCCCAGCTCTTCGGTGCGAAACGCGAATTTCACAATCCAACATGCGCGGAAGTGGATCGACCACGACGCTACCACCCAATTCACGAAAAATCTCTTGCGCAAACCTACCCCCGTGGTCACCTCATGAATCCCGCCGACCTAGATGCAACTGCCGACCCGCCGATATGGATCCCTATCTGCACAAACTGTTCCATGACGAAGATTAAGACTATGCCCGTCAATACGTACAGTGCGATTTCGATGGCGTACGAAGTGCTTATTGGCGAAGACGTGGAAGGATACGATGACGGGGGGTATTGACCGGCGTCTGTATCCGTTAAAGGAGGACGACGTATCAGAGCACCTTCCGTAATTGACGCGGGCGCTGCACGTGGAATCGACGAAATACCGTGTGTCCGTTGTTCTCTTTCACGTTTACGTTCTAAGTCCGCCTCCCGTTCCCGTTCTCGTTCTCGTTCTCTCGCTCTCTCACGTTCTCTCTCTATCTCTCTGTCTCTCTCCCTTTCCATATGTCGTTCTCTGTCGTCGTCGTGTCCGTCCATGAAAGACAAGAGCCCACTGTCGTCTGTTCCGTCATAATCGTCGATGGCAGTGTTCGGAACCGCGTTTACGAAATCGGTGTCATAATTGGCCGCATAGGACCCGAAGCCCTTGTCGTCGTCGAACCCCACGAAACCGGCGTTCACTGGCTCGAGGACGTCCTCTTCCGTGTCGTCGTGGGGACGTTGTCGAGCTCTCCTTTGCGGTCTTTTGAGGTCTGATACGGTTTCTAAATGCGGAGTACCGGTGTACACGTCCATGATGTTCTCGACGTCGTCTTCGTCGCATCCGCGATAGAACAGGTCGCACTCGAGAGGATCCGTGCCTTCGAGAATTCGATTACCAGTGGGCAACGAAGACTTCGACGGACGATACTTCACGTTGTTACGCGTCTTACCACCCGCGCGCGAATAATACTTGTCTGAAGAGAAGCCTTCGAGGGGAGATGAACGCGTGGGAGGAGCAGCGGCAGCTTTGTTCAGACGCTTTGCGACTGAACGTGTCCGAGACACATTTCCGTTGTCGCTCATCCAACTCGGTGCGTTCACGGGAGCCACCATCTCGAACCGAACGACGGGTTATTACACTCAATCTAGAAAAAAATAGACACCTCGCACTGCGCACTCTTTGCATAGATACAAAAACACCAGTGTCTCATATTGTTTTGCGCATAGCTGTATGAATACCCATCCATCTATCTATCTCTCAACTCTGGGGGCATTGAACCTTTGCCGCCCCAGGTCCTCCCCCTGCTCCGAAGAAAGGGTCGCCGTCGCCGTCGTCGTCTTCCGTATACCGCTTTCCGTTCCCATTTCCACTGCCGTAACCACGCGTGCTCTCGAGCTCCTTCTTGATGTCCGTCACTGTAATGGCCGAGTCGGTGACGTCCAACACGTTGGACTCTTTACCATCTCCGTCTTTGGCGTCGATGTCCATTTTATTCGACGGGTACAACGCACCCAGTTCTTTCTTCAGAGCGCTTACCGACGCGGTATTTACGCGGTCTGGAAAATCGACGACGAACCTCACGTACAGGTTTCCTTTGTCGAACGGTCGTCCGTGGGTGGGCATGCCCTCCCCGACGATCTTTTTGTACGTGTCGGGCTTGACGACACCTCCGCGTGGAACAACCATCCGTATAATGCGTCCGTCCAAGTGTGGTACATCGAGGACGGTCCCTCCTAATGCGTCCAATAGATTAACGTGATGTTCGCAGAGCAGGTCGGTGGGCGTGACGCGTCGGAACTTGGGGTCGGGGCGTTCTTGGACGACTATCACGACGTCCCCGGGTTGGTTCGCGGACGCATCGTTGAAACCCGCGCCGCCACGCATCCGTATTTGATCCCCCCCCTTCATACCGGGCTCGATCACCACCTCGCACACCTTTTTCTCCGGGACGATCTTCTTGCCAGAACACTTGGGACAGACGTCGTGGGAAGGAACGGGAGCCGCCCCCTTACCCCCGCAAGTCTCGCACCTCACCTGCATTTGCTGCACCACCCCCGGCCCGATCTGGAGAAACTTGACCTGGACACCCGTGTTGGAGCATGCCCCGCAGTCATAAGTCTTACCCGACGCGCTTCCGTTGCCGTTGCAAGAGATACACTTGACGTTCCTCTGTAACGCCAACTTCTTGGTCACTCCCGAGTACAGCTCCAACAATGTGACGTGGAAGGCGTGGGAGACGTCGGGACTCTTTCGTTTGGCGTTACCCCGTCTGGCATGCCCTCTTCCCATGAACATCTCGAAGATGTCGGCGGGCACCCCCCCCGGACCGCTGCTTCCACCGCCGCCGTGGTACCCCTCTTTAAGGGCCTGTTCCCCGTAACGGTCGTACACCTCCCTCTTTTCCGCGTCTTTCAAAACGTCGTACGCCTCGTTGATCTCCTTAAACTGTTCAGAGTCGCCTCCCTTGTCGGGGTGGTGCTTCAGAGCCAGCTTGCGGTGGCTCTTTTTGAGCTCTTCCTGTGTGGCCGTCTTTGGAACTCCCAGGATGGCATAATATCGGTCGCTGTCTCCCTTCGGCACACGACCCCCTCCGAACATGATGCTGCTTGGTGTTGGACAGAAAGGTGTACAATGTACAATATCATACGACAGGCGTCCCTTATGTGCTTATTTTTTTCACGCAAGAGAGATAATATAGCGATGTCCAATCAGATAACGGCTTACGATCTGCATTGCGGTATGCAAATGCGGCGACAAAAAGAGCGCGAATGTTTTCTGGACATCCTCGAAAAATGCTACACGCGCATCCGACGCGCATCCACATTTTACCGCCAACAGAGCAGGTGCGTATACAACGTCCCCCACTTCATGGTGGGCAAACCCAAATACGATGTCGCGACATGCACCGCTTTCTTAGTTCGCAACCTGTCGCGCAATGGTTTCACCGTCCATATAACGCCCCCGGGCACCCTCCACATATCTTGGGACATGGGCGAAGGATCGTCCACGTCGTCGAACGTTGCATCTATCGGATATGGAGACGAAACCGACCCGTTGAAACTCGGGCACCCACATTGCTTTCGGGTGCCAAATCCTTTACCGTGGCAGCCGCCACAACAAACTCTCCAACATTCTCCCCCTCCTCATCCTCCTCCTCCTCCTCCTCCTCCTCCTCTAGCGTCTGCGACGATGCGTCCGACCTCGCAGAAACCACAGAAACATGTACCACCCTCTGTTCAGTCGTTCCAGTCGAACCAGGGTCAGCACCGTCTTCCTCTTCCTCTTCCTCTTCCTCTTCCTCTTTCGACACAGACGCGGGTTCCTGCACAAGCTGCCGCTCCTCGTCATTTACCGTATGCGAGCTTTCATGATTTCGAGCCGGAACAGCCCCCGCCCCCTCCTACAAGGTTCCACAGGTCCATCGCCGAATTCAAACCTAGCGGGAAATTCAGGCTCCGGATCTAGGGCGTATACCTGGTATGAGCCTGCACAAACTTGACCAACTCGGCTACGGATCTCTCGGCTTCGAAAACGGCCACCGTATTACCGCCTTTGGCGATCAACACCGTGGGGAACCCGGTCGCGTCGTAATATTTGGCGGACTCGGGGGACTTGGATTCGTAAGACTCCAGACTCACACCCGACTTACGCATTTTCTGTCCGTGTTTCGCTTTCAGGTCTTCCCACACCGGGTCGAACCTACGGCAATAGCCACATCCGTCCATGTGCAGATAAATAAGGCTGTACTGGTGCCCGGTCAGGACTTGCTCTTCTTGTGTGGTTTTTGTTTTTCCGACTTTAGAGCCGTCTGCGAAAGGCTCGTAATAAAACCTGTTGCCGGCGCCTCTGGCGTACCTGCCGTCGTCGTAGTAATATCTGCCGTCGTATTTCGAAGACCTCTGGTCGACTATCACGCGATAGAGAACGTACGCGATGGCCGCGACGAGCAGGACGAGGAGGACGTACATAACGGCGCGCATGCCGGGACTGCAAGGAGACGAGGACGAGGACGACGACGCGCCTCTGGCCGCGGTGGACGTTGTCCCTCTCCGCGTCGTCGTCCTCGTCGTATCAAAGAAAGGCCTACGTTGGGGCATTGTCGTTGTTCTATATATTAGTTAACAGAATAAAATCAACATACACGGGAATTCGGACCCGGTTCGAAAAGACAACACAAAAATAAAAACGTCATCGAGAACATTCTCGACGATAATATTTAGTGGCGACCGTCTGTCTTCCTACTGAAATCGGCCGTGATGCTGACCAGGGGGACATCAATGTCATCATCTCCGTCTTCTTCCTCGCAAGCCACCACCACGTCGAAATGCGACCTCCATTCTGGGATATCGGCATTGGCCACCGAGGACACCAGCTCGCTCACCCTCTTATTCAGGCGCTCCTTGTGCCTTGGAAATATGTTGTTGTACAACAGCGCGGACCCACAGCTTATGGAGTACACGTTCATCGCGCGTCGAGAGAACCAGTCCAATAGCTGCTGAACGGTGAGATCATCCTCCAGCACCCAGCGGTCCCACAACGTCCAGGACATGTCCTTGTATCTGATGGTTTTGGGGGGCACTGGCTCGGCCATCGCGAAAAGGGGGAGGGCCAGGTTTGCAAAGGTGTTCCTGTATGCTTCGACGGGCTTGTCCAGCAGCACCTTGTACATCTCTAAGCACACGAGTCCTGTTGCGCAAGCCGTGGCCGTGGCGATGGCGGGAATGACACGCCCTGCTATCAACTTGGCTTTGAGCTTGTCGACCTCTTGGACCGAGTAGTTCCTGGCTCGCATGTTGGCCAGGCCAGCGATTATGTCCATGTGATAGTTCGCGTCGTCGTCTTTCTCGAACTGGATGGGCGAGAGCTTGAACTGGGGGGGCAAGGTGGGCCGTGTCGCGTCCAGGGCTTCGATCGACCGGGCGATGGCGCTGTCGTCGTCCATCACACCTGTGCGCGTGGACTCGTCGTTTAGGGCCTTTGGGTCTGTCTCGATTCGTACACCCTTTTGGGGAACAAACTCTGGCACAGGCACGCCGGCGGCGACTTCAGCCACCTTGGCGGCGTCACTAGCGAAGTCCGGTCGGGGAATGCCGTACACTTCGGCCCGCAATATAGCACCTGCTTGTACAAATGCTGCGTGTGCGGGGTCTGACGGGTCGAAGACGATGGAGCGAGGGAAGCGCTTGGGTGCACTCCAGAAAGGAGCGCCGGTCGACGTTGTGGCGTCCTCGGGGAACGCGAAAGTCAACTGTGTCACTCGGTTGTGGTAGTAGTCTTGGAATCGCATGCGAGCCCACGAGACACAGTCCTCAAAAGTACGCGCCCTGTCACTCACGAGCACCTCCACCACCTGCTCCAATTGTTGACGCGCAGCCGCATCGGAAGCCGCCTTCACAGCATCCACATACTTTGCAGGGTCTTCTAGGTAAGCGTTTGCTTCACTGGGACCCTTCTCGAGCAGACCCTCGAACTCGGACCTTGCCCACGTCAGGCAGTGGTCGATGTTGTGGGGGAACGAATGGACCGTGCACATGGGGGCTGATTTCTCGGGAGGGTCCCTACTGGCCCCGTAGTTTTCTGTCAACTTGGGAACGACCACCTGCGTGTTGCACTTGGCCCCCAGGGTGCCCGACTCCAACAGGGCCTTGCAAAAGTATACGCACCGGCTGTCCACGTACAGACGTGCGTTCACGTTATCCAGTGCGTTGACAACCAAGTTCTGAGACTGCCAAAACTTGTCGTTGAACACGGCCTCGGTCTCAGGAGACACTCGGTTCTGTAAGGCGTCGATGTGGATGCCCGGGTTGATGCGCCGTGTGGCGTCTGCGGCTACCTTGGACTTTGAGCTTCCGATGTCCCCGTCCCTGAACAAAAACTGGCGGGACAGGTTGCTCTTTTCGATCGTGTCATCGTCCGTCACGGTGAGTAGCCCCTGGTCGTTTGCCCCGGAAGACACGCCCATCATGGCAAAGTTCTTTAGGAGCTCGCATCCCAGAGCACCCGCACCCACCAACAAGAGGTTCATACCTGCGAGCTTCTGTTGCATGCTACGACCGACCACTGCGATCTGGGCATCGTACCGTGATCCCAGAGGAGCGAATTCTTCGGCACCGAGCGTTCCCCAGTCGGGTAACGCTTCCATGCTGTCAAAGTGCAGCCATTGCTGCAGAGGGTGGAACTTTCCCGATACCGCCTTCACTACCTCTTGACCTACGATCCCCCCGAACATGGCGGCCATGGGGTTCAGATCGCCGGAGGCACAGTGTGAAATCGTGCGCAGCACACCCTCTGATATGTCACCCGCGCGCACGGCCTCTGGCAAGGACGAGTTGATGTCCTTCGCGAGATGGATCAAGTGGTTGGCGTCCTCTGTATCAGCAGGGCGTGGGGAGTGACCCTTTTCAGCCTCAAAGGCGTGCAAGGCAAGCATGCCAACGTGGATGACAGGGGCGCGGTCAAACTTGGCAAAGTCCAGGAGCAGGAACTGTCCGGGGTCTGTCACCGCAATTTCCAGGGGGGTGAATGTTATGGATTTGGGCTCTTTGAACTGGGTGACAAGCCCCCCGCGGGTGTGAGGCTTCGAAGAAGACGTGTCCAGATCCAACTCGAAGGAGTGAGGCTTGACGTTCATCACCTTGATGGGTTTACGGGTGTTCAGTTCAGACATGCCCTCCACCTCGTTGAACATCACCAGCTCACCCTCCTCAAACTGCAAGCGCTCGTCCTCCACACACGTTACGACTGCTGGGTTGCTGCCGCTGATCGATGCCACGATGGCGGTGTGGGGTTCTTCACCGTCGACGTCGAATACCGTGAACTCTGGACCGAAGTCGTTGAAGACGCTGGCAAACACACCCCGCGTCTGCGCCCAGATGAACTTGATACCCAAATCACGGCACGCAACGTTCATTCGTTTGGCCTCGTCGAGGCTGGCATCTGCTAACACCATGACCTGGAACTCTTCGAGGAAACTGGGTTCAATGTCCACAGCAGAGGCACGCACGTTCACAGCGGTGTTTAGCTCCTGCAGCTTGTCTCTGCACGCCTCGGCGCGATTTTTGCCCACGTCCACCTCGTTCAAGTAGAATTGAGAAGACAGGTCACGCAACTTTACAGCCCGTTGGTCGTGAATGGTCAGCGATTTCACACCAGCCAATATCACGTTCTTGGCAATCTCGGCTCCCAAGCCATTAGCTCCGCTCACTAATACGGAAGCTGTGGTGATGCGTTTCATCACCTCTCTGCCGTACACGGCCAACTGCCTGCTGTGGAGGTTCTCGTCCAATTCCATCGGGCGGGTTGATCTTCAGAATGCGCTGTGTTTACACGCTCGTGTTGTTTTGTTTTTTTGTCGAGAGTATCTTTTTATGTATCATACTGCATACGAGGATCGACTGGCAAAAAAGAAATCGGTCGGAGCGACACGCGTAGACCACTAAGTTTTCTATACACTCCGAAGTTTTCAGGATAGAGTTTCCCCCTGGCGCTGTCTTCTAGCTCGATGTACTTCTTCTGCAGAGAGTCGATGTACGATTGCGGTAGCATACTAGACCGATCCAAAATGATCATGTTTTCCTGCACTCGTCGTATCGCACTCTCGATCTTGGGGATGTCGCCTTCATGGAACATGTTGAACATGGTGATGAGACTGCTTAGGACGAGCAAGATATCGTAAGCCGCATTATGTACTTCTGCATCAGATGTGGTTCTTGGATCATCTTTAGAGTGACAGTTCATTATGGAGGATATTGTGTTGCACTGTGGTGGATTGTGAGTAGTATAAACGGATCCTTAGAAGACGCCAATTTTTTTCCGTACGACGCTTTATATAGGACGTGTCCTATTTATTATATATCACACTTCAGAAATAATCATGCACGACGTTTTGAGGGGTTTCGCCAAGACCGTCAGGAGATCGGTGGACAGGCGGCGTAAGAATCGAGATCACCTCTTACCCTTCCCACCCGGATATTTTTCCCCTTCGGACCTGGTGGACATATACAATGAGATCCGAGATGCTCTACTTCTATCTGTTCGATCTATAGATGCCAAGGGGGACAAAAACTCGGAGGGTCCGGTGCGAACGAACAAGTATATTTCTGTCCAACCTTACGTCGAGGCGCAGAACACGGTACGGTGGCTGTTGTCCGGAGGACGGTCTTGGAGGTATGTAGACCTGGATGCTTTCACGACACAGGTGTCCCTCATCACGAGGAAACTCGCGAAGATTACCGTAGTCGAGAAACAGGTCCGTTCTCCCGTCGTATTTGTCGTGGACAGTTTTTTCAAATCGTCTTTCTGGGTGTTGATGTTGGTCCTGCGCGAACTCCGCGAAAATCAAAATCACGATCGAATCCAGCGACACGTCACCTCCACCTCCACCTCCACAGCGGGCATCGCTGACATCCATCTCGTGGTGGACGTCAGCGAAGCCGGCACGCTCCAAGCCTTCAAACTCCTCCCCCCTCATGCGATCATGTGTTTCGTCGACGACGCAGCCTACACCGCTCTCCAGATCAAGACTTTCCACAAAAGGATTTACCGCTTATGGGACTCGGTGCACAACGGTAACGGATCTGACATAGGTTCGACTAGATCTCGCAACGTGATACCACGGACTATATTCTTCCTCCCTTTTTGTTCGGGACGGGCATTGGCCTCTCTGACACTGAGCGCGGACAGAAAAAGAAGAGAAGACGTCGTGGTGTTGAACGGAATACGTATCCCTTCGCTTTTCGAGAAACGGTCTACCGAAAACATCCTTATGAACGACATATACTACGCATCCGCCCCTTCGTCAGACGCCGCTTTCGACCCATCTAAGTGGCGTTCGATGGACACCGACACCGACACCGACTTGGACCGTGACCGTGACCGTGACCGTTATCGTCATCGTAACAGGAGAGAGGCCCCCACCTTTCACAGCTTCCTGTTTGACCGTCTGATGCTCGACATGCGCCACAGCGCCTTCGTGTTCGAACACAAAATACCCGACGCGGTATCCATCCCGTTCGTGTGGCTACATCTCGGGCCGTGTTATCCCGAGGCCGCCACCATAGCTTACAAAATAAGAGGAGGAGCG
>Ga0307939_1000182_pt1 | contig 37376 bp, 25 predicted proteins | sample OrgLakmetagen122_FD_201844 | JGI IMG/M metagenome (GOLD analysis project Ga0307939, IMG submission 201844) | Saline water microbial communities from Organic Lake, Antarctica - #122 | ecosystem: Environmental > Aquatic > Non-marine Saline and Alkaline > Saline | place: Antarctica: Organic Lake... | reverse complement strand
CACCGTGCCTCTGCAATTGTTGTCTTATCATGTCGCCGTGCTCAAAGGCACGGACGTTGACCAGCCACGTAATCTGGCCAAGAGCGTAACGGTTGAGTAAGACGCCCGGGCCTCATGCTATTCTTGTCAGAGGACATTAAAGTTTGATAAGTAACATTAATGTTTGATAATTTACATTAAAGTTTGATCAAAACAAGCCCCCTGCTATTCTCAACACAGCAGGGGGCTTTTTTCATGACAGATGCCGACAAACCGCTTGATCCAAAACACGAGAAATTGCTGAAAACTCGTGGTCTGGGATCAGGCAAAGACTATGAACCTTTCATCAAGGTTCATGAGCTCAGCAGCTCAGGGGAGAGCGTTCGAATCCGCAGTGCCTCGGTGGGCCGGATTCATCATCTGCTGTCCGGTATAGAATTACTGGCGTTCCTTGTATTCGATCAGTTCGAGCAAACAACTGATATCCGCGAACAATACCCCCTGCCAACAGGCGATACCCTCGACATCTGTGCTCGACTAGGAATCCGGCATCCTCAGATGCACGGCGCTTTAACTGTCGTTTCAACGGACCTATTAGTCGACTTCTCGTCGGGTCACCGGTTAGCGATTGCAGTGAAATCGTCGTCGGAGCTATCGAAGCTGAGAGTGATGGAGAAGCTCCAGATTGAAAAAACCTACTGGGAAACTCGTGATGTGGAATGGAAGATTTTCACAGAGAGGGAAGTCACAGATGGGATGCGGGAAAATCTTCTGTGGATCCAGCCCTATCTATCCCCGGATATGGCGGCACATCAAGAGGTGGATTATTCAGATGTGCAGGACCTTTTCCATAGGCTTCAGTCGCATCCGCGAACCAAGATCACACGGCTTTGCGCGAAGCTTGATGACCAATATAAAGTCGATCGCGGATTCCATTTGAGTATCTTTCGATACGCTGTAGCCCACCGTTTCATAAAGGCACCTCTGAACAACGCATTTCACAGCTGGAAATTTGGAGACCTGTCCCTCAGAGAGCCAGAGTTCGCCACCGAGGTAAACAATGCTTCTTAATCGTGTATTCCAGGATCCCTCGACAGGTAAGCGATATCGTGTGGTTCTGGAGCACCTCTCAGATTTGATGTTGATCGACGTCGACAGTGACAAAGCCTGGCCTTTCCCAATATCAGAAGAAGAATTCCGTTCGGTTGGGTATGACTCGATTTCGGACCCCTACCCAATACCGAGTGTCGAGGATGACAGCATTGGCGCCAAAAGGCGTGATGAAGCCTGGGCCACGATCAGTCCATTGTTGGAACACTATCAATCACTTTTGGTTAAAAACGAACGCAATCGGCTGATAAAGGAACTCCTTAAATCCACCGATAAGCCAAGGTTATATATCACTCGACAACTTCGCCGATACTGGCAAAGGGGAATGGCTCCGAATGCCCTGGCACCGGATTATCACAAGTGCGGGGCCAAAGGACGTCCCAGACGTGAGGTGGAGCAAAAGGTTGGTCCAAAACGTTCAGTTACTCCCGGGGTGGGAGTGCCAGTAACTGAGGAAGTTTCGGAACTGTTTCAAATGGCACTTGATGGTTTTTATCTAACCAACGAGAAGGTTCCTTTGGTTGCTGCAAAAGACAAGGCTGTCGGGCTTTTCAAAGCACGCTACCCCTCCGCAACAGAGAAAAGTATGCCCACGATGAGGCAATTCCGGTACTTCTATGAAACGAATTACCGGAAGTCTGATGTGGTAAGGACGCGGACTCCAAGCCGCATCTATCAAAAAGATAAACGGGCATTGACCAGCACGTCAGGCAATCTCAATTTCGGCCCTGGGGCCCGTTATGAGATAGACGCAACCATAGCGGATCTCTACTTGGTGGCAGAAGACGATCCGGCTCTCATCATCGGCCGTCCCGTTTTGTACTTTGTAAAAGATGTATTCAGCCGGATGGTTGTGGGTATGTATGTGGGCCTCGAAAACCCCTCATGGGTTGCTGCGATGGTGGCGCTCAGCAATGCCTTCAGTGATAAAACGACCTACTGTCGGGGTTATGGCATAAATATTAGTACAGAAGATTGGCCGAGCTTTGGCCTTCCCGCATCTATCATGGCTGACCGCGGTGAGCTTCTTTACAAACAAGCGGATGTCTTGGTTAATAGATTTAACATTCAATTGAGCAATTCACGCGCCTATCGCGGTGATGATAAAGCAATCTGTGAGCGATTCTTCAACACTATTCAAAGTAAGTTTCGGCCCTATGTTGGCGGGGTGGTCGAGCCTGTGAATGGGAAAAAGCGTGCCGGAAAGCGCTACGAGCTGGATGCGGAACTGAACCTTTCTGACTTCACACAAATGTTGATTAATCTGGTCATCATCTACAACACGCAGCATGTTGTTGAAGGTTATGATTTCGCACCTGATATGCCGACTGACTTGCCCGCAGTGCCACGGGAAATCTGGAACTGGGGAATTCAAAACCGCACCGGCCAGCTTCGCTTCTGTGAAGAAGACTTGGCCCGCATCAACCTCCTGCCGTACGAGATTGGAACGGTGTCACAGGTTGGCATCAACTTCAAAGGACTTGTGTACACCTGTCAGGAGGCGTTGGCCCAAGGCTGGTTCGATCGCATCCGCCAAAACCGCCCTTCAAAAGTAGACATCGCTTTTGACCCGCGACGGACTGACAGTGTTTACCTGAGGCCTGACTCTAAATTCGAAAACTACTGGGTATGTGAGCTTTCGGACCGAAGCCGGCGATACAAAGGCATGAGCTTCGTGGAGGCCGCAGGAATATTGAAAGAGATGAATCGCACCAAAGCCACTGCCAAACAAGAGGAAGATTATCAGAAGCCGGATGCCCTATCCGCTGTTGAGGAGATTGTTGCTACTGCGAAGAAGCGGCAAGAAACCAGCAAACCATCGGCTACGGACACTGAGCGACTTCGAGGAATAAGGCAGAACAGGGCCATGGAAAAGGACACTGAACGAAACCGCAGCGGGATTAAATCCAATAAGCAATCGACCCGAGACCGTCCAGCGGATGTAGTGCCGTTCCGTTCGAACAAAACCCAATCAAGCGAAAGTATCGATTATCCGGATCTGGATGAATTCCTGGGGGACGACGATGATTAAACTGCCATTCGCTCAGTATGGGAAAGCAGAAATCCGGGAGTACGAAGAGCAGCCTCTGATTAATGCCCTTCCTCCAATCAATTCTCTAGAGGATACGGCCAGGATGCTGGGTCGTTTTCCTAAAGTCGACGAGGCCGAAAAGACATTGCCAGCCCATATTCGTCGCCATGCAATGATGAGGATTCTGGATCAGTTTCTATATCCAACGAAATCCCATCTCCAACTGGAGCAGATGATTTCCGGAATGATCCGCCACGGCTACCTGAGCCGGAATATTGCGACACCGGACTATAATCGCAACTTGGATGATGTTGTGCATACCGATTTCACTGCGATCGCTCGAAACGCTGGCAACGAAGCTCTTGTAAGTTCCATTATTGGATGCTCCGGTACCGGCAAATCCACGGCGGTAGAAGCGATTCTAAGAACATACCCGCAAGCGATTTACCATCCAGACTACCAGCATACCCAATTAGTTTGGTTGAAGGTCGAATGCCCTCATGACGGTTCGGTGAAGAATCTGTGCACCAACTTTTTCCGAGCAGTCGACGTAGCGCTGGGTACAGATTACCAGGCGCTCTATGTAAAAAGCCGATCTTCAGCAGAGTCCATGCTTGGGGATATTGCCCGGGTGTCAGCGTTACATTCAGTCGGTGTTCTTGTCATCGATGAGATTCAGCACCTGGAAAGATCCCGTTCAGGCGGTGTGGCCAAGATGATTAACTTCTTCGTGACGCTGACCAATGTCATCAAGGTCCCGGTTCTTTTCATCGGAACGCCGAAAGCTTTGGAGCTTTTTCAGCCAACCATGCGGTCGGCCAGGCGGGCGGCGCAATTCGGTAGTCTGGATTGGGGACGGTTCGCCCGCGCTGGGAATGATGTAAGTGACGGAGAATGGGAGCGCTTTTTCAAACGGCTCTGGAAGCTACAGTGGTTTAAGCATGCAACTCCCTTCAACCAGGAAATGATGGATCTATTCTGGGAGTACACCCAGGGAATCGCGCACATCGCCGTAGCACTTTTCTTTCTCAGCCAGGTGCGAGCTGTTGTCGCTGGCCGGGAAGTGATTGATCGCACCCTTGTAACCAAGGTCTATCAAGAAGAACTTGCCATGATTCATCCAATGATTGCCGCGTTGCGAACCGGGCGTGAGACAACGATTCTCCAATACGCTGACCTGGATGTTCCACGGGAGTCTATCCGGGCTCAAAGTTCGTTGCCGCATGCAGCCCCTCTTGCGTCATTTGATCAGGAAAGACCGACGGCATCTAATGGCTCCAAGCGGGACAGCCTGATCACGATACTGGTCCAGATGGGAATTGGAGAGGACATCGCCCCCACTGTTGCCGAGCAGGCTCTGGCGGAGCGCCCAGATGAAGATTTATTCGCGTTGGTAGCTCATATAAAGGACTTGGGAGATAGGGCACCGGCTGCACCGCCACCGAAGGTTCGTTCTCGGACAAAGGAGAAACCAGCCCCGGTTTACCTGGAGGATGACTTGCGTCTGATTAGCGATGATGATCCGGAAGAAAGCTACCAGAGCTTGAAAGCGAGGGGTGTGGTTATTGATATCGCCCCTTACCTATGAAAGTGCAGAATCGATTTCGGCCTATTTGGATTACCAGTAGCGCAGCAAGCTATTCCTCCGTCGGCGCTCTAATCTAATGCTTTATGGTAATACACCTCTTTTTGATGACCACCCGGTTTCAAAATAAGTCCGCTATGGCACATTGGAACCCATACTTTAAGGTTAAACATTAACTCCTGCACGGAAGAAAAATGCCCCGGAATCGACTGGAAGACATCAGCCATGCCCAAAGGGAGCGGCTTTTCCCCAGAACCAGATTATCTATCCGTTCCCCGTGGAGACAAACCGGGCGCAGGTTCGCTCAGCTCAGCAGTTGCCGCTAACGACATGTCAGTAGAGGCTCACACGTCCCGTAGTTCTTCAAACTTGCTCCTTGGCAGCCACTCGATAGCCAGATCGTTGCCGCGGATCTTCACAGCGCCCTGGCCAGCGTTTGGTTTATCGTGATCGGCGCGATATGCCAGCAAGGTATCCAGCAACTCCATCAAATGCATCTTGAAGCCGGAATTCTTCAATGCATCGTGATCAGCTTCTTCAAACTGCCAACGAGCATGATCGAGTCGGTTATCGTCGGAGTCACTCATGAAAAATACTCTCCCTTCCGCTGTACTATCTGTCAGGTACTGTTCCGCCAGTTGGTCGAGTCGCGCCTGATCAAAGTTAGCGTCGTAGTTCATATCTCGGTTCCTTTTGATACGGTCGTGCTACCAGCACAACCCAAGGTTGTTAAAAGTTGGCCCAGAATTCTTCGTTGTGGGCTGTTGGAAAAGTCGGCAAGGTGAATGATGCCTTGGTACTCAAGGGCTTCGGCGTATGTCATAACCCGAGGAAATATCTTGCTCGCCAGTGCAGCAGGCTCTGAAAGTTCCAGAGTTAGCATCCGGTCCTCCACAGAGCGATTAGCATGTTCTTTAAGCAGGCAGCCGACATGCAGCAACTGGGAGCCGTAAAACAGCATAAGAATTGCCTCCTTTGCCCATGGTCCGGTCTCCAGTCGATAGAAAGCGCCCCGGTTCCGTGTCCTATTACCCGGTCGGAAAAAATTAAATCTAGGCGCGTACAGGAGGCTGGAAGCATCATTTTGAAAGGCGGCATGTACGAAGGGGCTCAGCAACTCAACGTTTTCTGGGCCGATCCGGGTCATGGCACCATTAGCGACAAACGGCTCGAATAACTCTTCCAAATTCGTTGTTAATGCTTGCTCAAGCCAGCTCGCGTGTATGGTCGGTAACTCTGTGGCCAGTTGGATCGCCTGCTCATGGTGTCGCTTTCCTTCAGCAATCCCCTCATCGAGTACCTCTTTTAGCGTTTTCACCTTGCTCACATACTCCTTTGTCGCCCTTTCTACCACTGCCTGATAATCCTGCAACGCCCACGCGATATTAGATTGCCGGTCGACCGCATTCACGCATGACTCCAGCCAGGCATGAATGCTGTTTTGTCGAGTATTTCTTCGGTAACTGAGATTTTGATAGTGAGCGACTGGCTGTCCGTAGGTGTTGAGCAAACGCAATGTCTGATGACAAACCGTCAACCCACCGAGACCGAAGGCAGACGGGCTTTGTCGATTTTTAGTCAGGTAGATAAACAGCGTGTCGTCTGCTTGCGCCGGATCCGTGGCATTGATCACTTCCAGGTAACGCGCCACTTGCCGGTGTTGGTCCTGCGCGTTGAGTTTGTTCTCGATGACGATCTGACATTTGCCATCGGTTATCCACATATCAATCTGATCTCCTTGACCATCCGGGCAATGTTCTTTCAGAACAGTGACGGATGACAGATCCAACCAATCCTGTCGTCCAATAGCATGTAGAAAGAGTTCCAGAAAACGCGTTCCCTGATAATGCTTCCCCTTGGGATCCAGCAGTGAATAGATAAACCGGGTATGAAGCCGGACTTCGTCATTTACCGACAGAACCGAGCTGAGCAGATTGAAGTCGTTCAATCCCCGTTGTTTTTGTTCTGCTTGTTCGTCATCGAACGCCTCCAGTGCAACGAAGAGTTCTTCCCATGTCGAGTCCATCTTATTTGCCTTATCCCGTTTCCACCTGACTTGGAAAAGTCTCGCACTGGCGAGTTCGACGGTAACTTATCCAGGTTAGATAGGTATGTGAAGCAATTGGAAAGTCCTCCAGGAGATCTTCTTCATTGATACCGTGCGAGCCTATCCGTTTCATCCCGGTCCATACGGAATATTCAATCAGCATCGTTACCCATCTGCTTCTCAAATGCCTGTCGAATGAGCCCCATCACATAGGCCAGTTCAGACCCTTCACTGAAACCTATTTCTACATCGCCATTTCCCCAACGTCCGAGATTCGTTACATCACGGGCTAAACCTTTCGGATCACTCAGCTCGTGAAATGGCATATTTAAGGACAGTCGCAACCGGGTCTTCTGCGGGACCACATCGACAAAGTTCGTCTCGGCTTTGAATGCGATATAAAGCTTGAGGACTTCTTCAGTGACACTTGGATCGAGCGCCAGAACTTCCTTGCGAAGCTGCTCAAATAGAGAGCGCATTGGGCTCCCGTCTGCCAGTTGAGGATGGTCTTCAAGGTTATACGCCTCCGGTTTGGCAGGCAAGTTGCGGTAGGTATCGAGGATGTCGTTTGGCAGTACCGGCGCCGCCCAAACCCGGACAGCTTCGTGTGCCAGCTTGGAAGCCCGAGTCTCAATAGCGTCCTCATTCCATGCTTCTACAGCTCCCAGACCATCGTTGAGGCGGAGAGGGCTCTGTTTGAAACCACCGTGCATATCTCGCTTCTCGATGAAGGCTCGGTCACTGTACTCTGAGTTGTAGCCCGTAAGAGTCAGATTACCCAGTGTATGCAGCCAGGTCTCGTGCACACGTTTCCATTCGGGACCAAGCTCATCTCTCCATTTAACAGAAAGGTTTTCGTTCTGCGGCATGATATGTTCGATGGTGTATTCGTCGACCGGAACTCTTTCCTTGCGCTCGAAGTTCTCCAGGCTGCGTAACCAGTAACTCCGGCTGCGGAAGTTGTAAAGGTCGCGTACTGCCAGTTCCCTTTTGAACTCTTCGTCATTCGGAAAACGCCGGTATGACCTCAAACCAAGCAGATGAGCCTTGATGCTCTCCAGGTAACGATTCTTCAGCAATGATCTGTGAAAGGTTGCAAAGGTCTTGTTCAGTGAGTTTGTAGGGATGGCACAAACGGCACGACGGAACACATAAGCCTCGATTAGCCGGATAGCGCTATGAAAATCATCGCGAGACAGATAGTCCTGTTGGTAATCATGATACAGCTCCAGCAGGAACGGATACGCCACATCGACTTTGAGTTCGCGAAGATCCTTAAATGCCATTCCGAGCTGCTTGTCAGTCTCCTTGCCCAATGCCATCGCACAAAAATACTGGGCGAAAGCATGTATTTCTGCAACTAGCGAATCGACACCAGCACTTGCCACTTCGGCGCGACGTGAATGCTGTTTGAAAGCCTCGTACACTTCATCTAAGCGTGGAATTTCACCGGTTTTAACCGTGAGGTAGTGACGCATGAAGCTGTCAAAGTAAACTCCATAGCCTTCTTGTCCGAACTCCACCTCCATCGGGCGCCAATGGTCTCGATAGAGCCGGGCTTGATGCTCCGGCTCCAGTCCCATCAGTACATAGTTTCGGATCAGGTCAGCCTGGCTCAGGGCCTTACCTGTGGAGTTCATGCTCTCAAAAATCAGTTGAGGATTATCTTGGTCTCGGCTCAGCGCAATATCAACGATGATAAGCTTGGAAAGCCCCCGGCAGAGGGTTTCCAGCTCCCCGTTAAGCTTCTCAATCTGGCTGTTAAAGAACTCAAAGTTTTCCTGGATGCGAAGAGAACCGCCATCGGGTAACGGTTTTTGTGTGACTAACGCCAGCAAGCTCTCTTTGTCGGTCTGGGTCAATAGCAGTTTGTAAGCTCGCTCACCGTCTTCCAACGGATTGAGCAGGTAGTAATTGCGCAGCTTCTTAGCGGAAAACCCCTCCAAAGGCTCTGTATCTCCAAGGTGTCGAGATAGCGCTTCAAGAATCAGCATCGTGGTGGTCAGTCGCTGCTGTCCGTCAATGACCAGCAATGGCGATTGACTGGACACCTGATAAAGCCCTTTCTCGATGTAGACCACAGAGCCAATGAAATGTGCTGATATACCATCGTTGGTACCAGCTCGCATAATATCGTCCCACAGTTGACGACATTGCTGTTCAGGCCAGGAATACGTTCTCTGGTAGATCGGAATGACAAATTGTGGCGATTTCTTCAGAAAATCGAGCAACTTGGCTTCTGTAGCTTTCATAACGGACGCTATCCCTTCTTGGTCTGTTACTGCGTTTCAACACTGGTTTTGACTTGGTTATACACCGCCCGCATAAGGTACTGAGAAGCGATATTGCGGAAAGACTCGTCGTTCATAAGGCGTATGAAAATGTCCTCATTACCGTCCATCCGCTCAACAAACAAGTTCTCAAGCTGCTTGTTAAACACCGGTTCGAAATTCTCCAGGCTGTTGGCCATCACGGCTTGGCGCAGCTGCTCATTGGCAACGGCAGTTTCCTTCACCTGATCGAAGAAGAGCTGATCCGCCGGAGTAAACTCGGTACCAAACCGTTCATTTAGCTTGTCGACCAGTGTCGATAACTGGACTTCTTCCTCTGCCTGGCCAGTACCAACCTCGGTCGGGCCATACAAGGCTTCCGATTCGCCTACTTTCAGGTCGATGGCTCCCTCACTGATTTTCTGAAGCCGGTAATACTTCAGCTCGACTTCATCATCAACCTGAACCGTACGTGTATCGGCGGTGTAAGGCAGTTTGGTGAGCAGGAAGCGGGAATAGGTGTACAGCTTCTCGTGATCCGAGTCCTGATAAGGAATGATCTGGGCAATGAATCCGTACAGGTTACGAAAGCTGACCAACTGCCCCTTGAACAGGGCCTGATCTTCCTCACTCAGTTTCTTGAAACGCTCAACAGCCAGGTCAATCAGACTGTTCAACTTCTTGTGCTCGCCACCAGTCGGGTTCAGCCGGTTACGGAACCAGATCTCGCACCAAGCACTCACTTCACCCTCAGTGAAAATCTGCCATGTGGATAGTGTATGGGCCAGGTTATTGAGCTGCTGCGGGTCGGTATCCTCTTCCTTGGTGGTCACCTCGTAATAGGGCTTGAACGCCTTGTAGATTTCCTCCGGCTCATTAACGAAGTCCAGAACAAAGGTATCTGTCTTGCCCCTGGCAGTTCGGTTAAGCCGCGACAGCGTTTGAACCGCCTGGATGCCTGACAGCTTTTTATCCACATACATGCTGTGAAGCAGTGGCTGGTCAAAGCCGGTTTGGTATTTTTCAGCGACCAGCAACACCTGATATTCCTCGGTATTGAATTTATCCGGTAGCTCAGACTCCTTGATGCCTTCGTTCATACCGACTTCGGTAAACGTCTTGTCAGCATATTCCTTGAGAGCGATCTCTCCCGAGAAGGCTACGAGGGACTTCACATCGGTATAGCCTTTAGATTTGATGTACTTGTCGAAGCCAAGCTTGTAGCGCACCGCATGCTCGCGAGAGCTGGTCACCACCATGGCCTTTGCCCGGCCACCGATCTTGTGGCGGGTATGGGTGCGGAAGTGCTCAACGATCACCTCAACCTTCTGCGCTATCTCATAGTCGTGGAAGGAAACAAAGCGAGCCAACGCCCGCGCTGCCTTACGGCGCGGCACTTCGGGGTCATCCTCCACCTTCTGGATCAGCTTGTAATAGCGCTTGTAGCAGGTGTAGTGGGCCAGCACGTCATGGATAAAACCTTCTTCGATGGCCTGTCGCATACTGTAGTGATGGAACGGAGCTTCTCCGTTGGGTCCCGGTTCGTTGAACACGGCCATCGTCTTGAATTTGGGCGTTGCGGTGAACGCGAAAAAGCTCAGGTTGGGCTGTTTGGCACGTTTGAGCTGCTCTCGGATGAGCTCCTTTTTCGCATCGATGCTAAGGCTCTCGTCTTCCATGTCCAGCAACTGCTCAGCGATGGCTGACTCGATGCCATCCTTGTTCAGGATTTTCCGCAGCTCCATGGCGGTTTCACCACTCTGCGAGCTGTGGGCCTCATCCACAATCACCGCGAAGCGTTTACCTTCCGTCGAAATTGAAAAGCCTTTGCCCTTCTGCTCCAGCGTGCGGATGGCCTGACTGATAAAGGGGAACTTCTGGATAGTCGAGATGATGATAGGCACGCCGTCAGCCAGCGCCTTGGCCAATTGCTGAGTATTCTCGTCGATCTTTTGGACAACGCCCAACTTATGCTCGAACTGGAAGATAGTGTTCTGCAATTGCTGGTCGAGTACCCGGCGGTCAGTGATCACCACCACGGAATGGAATACTTTCTCGTTGTTGGCATCGTGCAGACTGGACAAACGATGAGCCAACCAGGCAATGGAGTTGGATTTACCGGAACCGGCGGAGTGCTGTACCAGATAGTTATGGCCGGAGCCCTTGGCTTTCGTATGCTGGGTCAGGGACCTTACCGCATCCAGTTGGTGGTACCGAGGGAAGATCAGCGTTTCCTTGCGGTGGCGCTTGATTCCCTTCTCGGTCACAACCGTTTTTTCTTCTACTTGAAGGTGCAGAAAACGGGCGAGGATATCCATCAGGCTGTTACGCTCCAGCACCTCACGCCAGAGGTAAGCAGTACGAACATCGCCGTCAATGGGCGGGTTGCCAGCGCCGTGGTTAACACCCCGGTTGAAGGGCAGGAAGAAGGTGTACTTACCCTCCAGATGCGTGGTCATAAACGCTTGCTCGGTATCTACCGCAAAATGCACCAGACAGCGATTCTTGAAGGCAAACAGCGGGTCTTTGGGATCTCGCTCAAAGCGATACTGAGACTTAGCATTCTCAACGGTCCACCCGGTCGCCGACATGGTATTCTTCAGCTCCAGCGTGGCAACTGGAAGGCCGTTCAAAGCTAGCACTATATCCGGAATTGTTCCCGTCTTGGTGTGTACCTGACGAACCACGGTGAGTCTGTTCGCGGCGTAACGTTCAGCCGCGCCAGTATCAATACTGGTATTGGGGGCAAAATAAGCCAGCTTCACCGACTTGCCAACGCATTTGAAACCCTCGCGTAACACGGTCAGGGCGCCCTTCGCGGCCAGTTCCTTGGTTAGGGCTTCCAGGAGCATGCTCTCGGCTTTGCTCGCATTCAGGTTGTTCAACCGCTCCCAGATCTTGGGTTGTGTGTTCTGCACAAAGCTCACGACCGCTGCCGGAAACAAGGCAGTTTCAGCATCGAAACCGGTGGCATCCCCCTTCTGGTAGCCACCTTGGTTGATCAGCGCCTGCTCTATGGCGTTCTCGAAGTCGATTTCTTTGTGCATGTTGTTGTCCTGTTTCTTTTTCTGGCGACATGGCAGCTTTAACTTATTTGCGCCTTAAGTTAAAGATAACCCGATTACTTTAACTTAAAAACAGCTTAAGGTAAGGATCGAAGACATAACTTCGCCAGCGCTGTTGCCCTGTCATCTCAACCAGAATATCTTTTTCCATCAATGCCTTAATAAGCGCGTTAGCCGTGGGTGTGGTGATTTCCAAGGCGGTTTCGAGCTGCTTCGCGTTCACTATTGGCTGACGGTACAGCACGTTCAACGCTTCGCGAGCCAGCGGGGCGCGTTTTCCCAAACCCAGAACGTCCTGCTCTACTTTCGCACGCAGAGCCAGGATCTCCCTGAACAGGTCGCGCCCACGAGTCGCCGTTTCCGCTACACCGTTCAGGAAGAATCGTAGCCAATGGATGACATTGTTATTGGTCCGTACCTGCATCAGCGCGTCGTAATAACTGGCGCGGTTGCGCTCAAAAAAGTCTGACAGGTACAGGGAAGGCTTATTCAGTAAGCCATGGCTGACCAAGTAGAGCGGAATCAGCAAGCGCCCGATACGGCCATTACCATCCAGAAACGGGTGAATAGTCTCAAACTGGTAGTGGCTCAGGCCAATGCGGATCAGGTGAGGCACCTCAATTTGGTCGTTGTGCCAGAACAGTTCTAGATCGCCCATCATCGCGACCACGCCTTCATGATGCGGAGGAATGAAGCTGGCATCCGCCAGACTGGAACCACCGATCCAGTTCTGACTACTGCGGAACTCCCCAGGCAACTTATGCTCGCCGCGCACTCCTTGTAACAACAGTTCATGGGTGTGCTTGAGCAGGCGATTTGACAACGGAGTGCTGGCCAACTGGGAAATAGCAGAGTTCACGGCCTCTATGTAATTGCGCACCTCCTGCCAGTCATCACGTTTTTCCGGAGAAATCTGTTCGGCTGGCAGGAGCGCTTCATCAATGGCCGTCTGTGTACCCTCAATGCGACTGGAGCTTTGTGCCTCCTTAACCACGTGCATCTGAATAAACAGATCGATATCAGGCACAATCAGGGAGAAGGCATTCAGCTCGCCGAGGGCCCTGTTGGCTTTCTCTAACAGCACATTGATCGAGGCATCCTCCCACACCCAGTCATGGTTAACGGGTACTGGCTCGAAGCTTTTATACTGATAACGCTGTTGCCAATGGCCTGCTTTAAAGTCTTCCAGCTTCATGACTCGCCCTCCCAAACCATTTTGCTGACCTCAGCAATATGGTCGTTAGTCCAACTCAATATCGGGTTGAAAACCATAACGAGGAGATGCTCGCAATGGTGTGGGTAAGGTTCAGCCATTGGCAACCTCCCTTTGCTCAGTGGTGGTGGATGCGCAGAAGTCCCGAACGTCGATTTTGCCGGTGACGGCGTTGGTGATTAGGGCAGAGCGGTATTCCTGCAACCTTTCAATTACAGCCTTTGCTTTTTCTTCTTGAAGTGAAATCCGATCACTTTTTTCCGTCAGTACCTTGACGATTGCTTTCTGCTCATCGATTTCTGGAAGCACGAATTGGTAGGATTTAACGGACGCCTGGGGAATGTTATTTGCTAAACCATCAGCACCGCTTATCGATAACTCAATTTGTTCCCGGATATACTTTGATTTCATTGCAAAAACAAAGAAATCAGGATCAATTAAGTTCTCGTTGACCGAAATTCGGTACGTTTTATCAGAAAAAATGAGATTAGGTCTGCAAGAGATTACTCTTGCAACTGAACCTATAAGATGTTTTGAACCACTGGCTCGACACATCAAAATGTTGCCAGGCTTTACTTCCAGAGACTCAATAGGTTTCAGTGATATTGGTAAAGTCTTATGTTGTCGTTCGTTAAATATCCCATAGTTGACACAACCCGATTTCAACACTCCCCATTCGTCTTGAGATGCTTCACGAGCCTCACAAGAAGGACTCCAACCCTGCTCAAAACGCCGTATAAGACGAACAAGTAGAACTCTCTGCCAAAGGGCTGGAATCTCTCCCAACCAATCAACTCCGGAGTCCTTCAATGGTGCCGAGGGATCAAGCCCTTTGGTTACCGCCTGACTGATTAGAGCCGTGCGTTGTTCAGCAAGCTTGTCCAAAAGAGACTGTTTTTTGGTAATCAGTGAATCGATCTGAGCAGTTTTGTGGTCAAGGAAGCGAGCAATAGCTTTCTGCTCGTGTATAGGAGGCCATGCCCAGTAAATTTTCAGAATATCGCTGGGGTTTACACGTTGGTGACTACGTGTCACCGATTGGACCAAGCTCGATAAAAGCTTTGTAATTTTATCTGACCCCCAAACATAGTAGGAGTATCCAAGGTGAGTTTTCCCAGCAAGCAATGGAACAAACTCAGATGAAGCAACAACTGTATATTGATCGTTGGGTACGGCTATACACAACGTCGACTTTCTGGGATTCAGTTTAGAAACAAGAAGTTGTTGCTCTGAAATTAGAAGTTTTGCCGATTCAATTTGATCACCGTTTTCTATTTTTCCGGTCCCGAACTCTTGAACGTTTGGAATGGAGTAATGAATAAGCTCGACTCCATCCAAGGAGTCGGCCGATACTTGTAGTCTATTGGTTTGAGTTAAGAAATCAGCTCGCTGAATATTCCAATGATTTGGGATATTTCCTACCCAGCTGTTCTGAGAGTTTTTATAGTCCTGATAACTTTCGTAGGTACCCATCAAAGTACCTCCGAAAGCATATCGACAATTTCTTTCTCCAACTGACTTATCTCACCAGCGATTTCTTCCAACGGGCGTGGTGGCTCATAGACATAAAAATAACGATTCAGCGGAATCTCGTAACCAACCTTGGTTTTGCTATGGTCAATCCAGGCATCAGGTACGTGAAGCAGTACTTCAGCTGCGAGGTAAGCCTCACAATGATCTTTCACCAACGCTAACAACTTGTCGTGGCCGGTTTCGTTGTCGTATTTTAACGGCAAGGGCAGGCTGATATCGGCAGGTAGCACCACATTCTCGGTATCACGCAGCTCCGGATCAGGCTCTGGATTACCTTTCTTGTCACGGCAAATATCAGCTTCTGGGTCTCGTTCGGACAGCGCTGACAGAATCGATTTCTTGACCGGAGCCCCCGCTTTGAGGGCGGCCTTTTTCAAAGCCTTATTCAATACGGTTTCGAATGCGTCTCGGTTCCGATAAAGGACGTTGGCATCCAGCTCTTCCAGCAGGTTCTTGATAGCGGCCTGAGTCTGTTTGCCTGCGTCAATTTCCGCCTGATAGGCCGCTTGGTCCTTACGCTTTTTACTGCTAGCCAAGTTGGCAAACGCTCGCTGCTCGTCCAGGTGAGCAATTCTGCGAGGGCTTGCCTGGAAATTCAGCCTTAACGGGCGTTCTACCGTAATTTTTAGATAGCCAAATTCACGGTTATCAAAGATCTTGCTGATGGTACGGGTTTCGGTGTCAACCGGTCTGGATGATCCTTTGGTGTGTACCGGCGCTACGGAGGTCGCCTCATGCTGATGTTCGGCGTAGAGGCGAACCAGCTCGCGGATATGCTCCTCGGCCAGCTCGTTTCGCTTGTTACCCAGGCTTTTGTCCATCTTCTTAAAGTGACGAGTGCCATCAATCAGTTGCACTTTGCCCCGGCGGTGTTCCGGCTTGCGGTTACTGACAATCCAGGCGTAGGTGAAAATGCCGGTGTTGTAGAACATCTGATCTGGCAAGGCCACAATAGCGTCCAGCAGGTCGTTTTCGATAATCCACCGACGAATATTGCTCTCTCCACTACCGGCATCGCCCGTGAACAATGGAGAACCATTGAAGACAACGGCAATCTTCGAGCCGTCACCGCCTTCATGAATGCCATCCACCAGTTTCGGCGGGTTGTGCATCTTGGAAATCATGTGTTGCAGGAAAAGCAGCGAGCCATCATTGATTCGGGGCAGACCGGCACCAAAGCGACCTGAAAAGCCCTGGTCGTCGTACTCCTCACGAACGAAATCTTCTTCCGGCTTCCACTCGACCCCAAAAGGTGGATTGGAGAGCATGTAGTGGAATTTCTTTTCCTGGTGGCCATCGTGCGGCACGAAACCGTTGTTCTTGTTTTTGGCGTCCTTCACGCCCAACGTGTCCCCATAGATGAGGTTATCGATGGGTTCATCTTTGATCAGGAGATCCGAGCAACAGATGGCGTAGGATTCAGGATTGTACTCCTGGCCAAACAGCTCGATATGGGCATCGGGGTTTAGCCCTTCGTGAATACCGTCACCGCAAATGTACTTTTCAGCTTCTGAAAGCATGCCACCGGTACCGGCAGTGGGATCGTAGATACTCCGGTAAATACCTGGTGCGAAGATGCCTTCCTCATCGGTAAACAACAGTTGCACCATCAAACGAATGACTTCGCGGGGAGTAAAGTGGTCCCCGGCCTCTTCGTTGGCCTGTTCATTAAATTTTCTGACCAGCTCTTCAAACAGATAGCCCATTTGCAGGTTGCTGAGGGTCTTGGGAGAGAGGTCAATTTCGTTGCTACAGAATTCTTTGAGAATCAGAAAAAGGCGGTTAGCCTCGTCCAGCTTGGCGATCTCAGCCTCGAACTCGAACTTGTCAAAGATGTCCCGGGCGCGGGGTGAAAAGCCCTGGATGTAGGCAATCATGTTGCCCGCAATGTTAGGCGGGTCAGCCAGCAGCTTATCGAATGTGAAGCCACTGGTATTGAACAGCTCCTGTTTGCGGCCACTGGTGGCAATGCGCGAGAGCGCTTTTTCCAGTGCGTGCCCGGTTATGCCTCGCGCTTCCAGGCGTTTCTTTTCAGCCAGCACCTTTTTCTGGTTTTCCGCCAATACCAGGTCAAACCGACGCAATACGATCATTGGCAACATTACCCGCCGGTACTGGGGCGGCCGATAAGGGCCTCGCAGTTTATTCGCGATATTCCAGATGAAGCCGACAAGGTTTTGATGATGATTTTGCTGCATGCTGTTCTCGGTATTGAATTCAGGTTCCAGAGTGTTTGGGCTGCCTTACCATGCATTTCGGCATGGGCAGGGTGCCGAGGGAGCGTTAGCGCAGTGTTTGCAAATACGGTGGCTGCGTAATCGCAGGTGATGTTCCTGCCCAGGCAACCGCTGATCCGGGCTACAGTCTACGTTCAAAGCCTTCACATGGGAAAGTTCCTGCTGCTTTTCCGGATACTAAGATGAAGGCCTATAGAGCCCGCAGGTCAGGACGGCGATTTCTTCAGCAGATCAGGTGTGTTTGGAGCCTGATTTACAGGTGCTCTCCCTAATTTTTCCAGCTATAAAAGGGAAAATGTCACTTTTGGATCAGTAGAGGTTACCTATGGAAAGCGTCGCTGCAATTACTCGTGAATCACTTTACGAGGAGGTTTGGGCTGAGCCTGCCTCCAGAGTTGCACCGCGCTATGGGATCTCAGGTGTTGCATTGGGAAAAGTGTGTCGCAAGCACAAAATACCTCTGCCACCCAGAGGATACTGGGCAAAATCAATGCTGGCCATTCACCGGAAAAGCTCCCGCTTCCCACCGCCAAGGAGTTTGAAAACTACTCCCTGCCTCTCAGTCGATCGCGCACTTACGACCCCAGTAACCCCGATGCCTCGCGGAAAAAGGCCACCACTGCCCAAGAGCGGATAGGGTTTATTGATGTGCCAGAGGTGCTGGAGTCACCGCACCCCTTGATAAGGGCCGCATCCAAGCGACTGAGGCGGAAGACGGGTTGGGACAACTACAAGGGCCTGCGCTCGGCGCAGGAAGAAATATTCCATTTCGAAGTGACTCGCGATGCCATTGATCGGGCACTATTGATAGGTGACGCACTGACAAAAGCTCTTGAACGTCAGGGCATGAAGGTATGGGTGGACCCTGAGAAGCGCCGTACCCTGATAGGGCTGGGTGAAACCTCTTTGACAATAGCCATTAGTGAGCATGTTGCCAGGAACAAGCACGAGGTAACTGCATTGGAGAAAAAGGCAATTGAGCGCTGGCAACGATCGCCGAATCGGTGGGGAAGTGGATACCATTATCCAAGTCCGCCTGATCACGACTACCACCCAACCGGGAAACTGACGATTTCAATCGGCGGCTATCCCTCCAGAAGCTGGGCGGATACGCCAAAGACCTTGCTGGAACAAAGGCTGCACCAAGTTGTTGCCGGTGCATTGGACCTGATTGAAGAGCAGCGTCTCCGAACTGAAGAACAGGAGCGCAGGCGTCTGGCTTGGCAAAAGGCAAAAGATCGACATGACCGTCAAGTGGAGTCCCGGAAACAGGAGCTGGAGCAACTTGAGAAGCTGAAGGCGAGTGCTGCGCAGTGGCTGGAAGCAGAACGGTTACGACAATATATCGATGCAGTTGAGCAATCGGCGATAACTAATGGCAGGGCAAGTGAGGAACTTGCAGGCTGGATTGCTTGGGCTCAGATCAAGGCAGATTGCATTGACCCATTGGTAGCTGTATCGGATGCGATCCTAGATAGCCCAGAACCAAGGTCGCCGGGCTATTATTACTGACATGACTGATGCTTACAGAAATCAGTGAGAACCTAATGGAGATTCGCTCGTGAAGGACCAAACCAATACCTTGGAAGAACAGCGAGCAGCTGCCAGGGAAGCGGCCATTGAGGCGTTTGACGGTGACGTGAAGCTAGCAGATTACTGGCTAAACCAACCGATAAAGGTTCTCGGGAACGAAAGGCCGATCGATTTCATGAATAGCCTCGAACGCATTCGAATTCTCAGAGGCGTCATCGCCAAACTGGAACACGGATTCCCGTAGACAACATTTCTATAGTAACTGCTTACTGTCGGGGGCTGGAGCCTGAGACTGGCTGAATGACCGCTTTCAGGCGTCTGGGCGAAGCCCGGCCCCGCACCATAAAAACTCGTCGCAAAAATTCCAGCAGCCGAACACGGGCATCTGAGTCTACAGTTGGATTGCAACATCGCATTCACTGATAGGAGAAGCAGAGATGTCCAAGTCACGTAGCAAAGGCACAAACCAGAACGCGAATCACCACTCGGATCAACTGAATTCGAATCGCGGCACGAATGGAACAAATCCCGCCAACGCCCACGTTAATGGCAACCGCGGCGGCCAATTGAACCCAAATCGCAAACGATAAGGAAGCGGACAGGTTCAAAGCCCCCGCACTGCTGGGGGCTTACCTCCCAACTGACTATGACAGAATCCATCAGTTTCCCAACTCAAGGTGAGCTGGTCACCTACGCCTTCAAAGCTTTTGGCCTATTGCCCACAAAGTATGATCGCGACTCGGAATTCCGCGACAAGGCCAAAACCTTTCAGAAGCTACTGAGCAGACTGAAAGATGAAGAGGGCCAACTCACAAAGAATTTTGAGAAGGCTCTCGCGACATTCGATGAACGCCTTTCCGAGTATCTGGAAGACAAACAGGCCCGGAATATCATCTTGGGAGTGCTGGCTGATCTCTATCGAGAGTACAACAACACGATAATCGAGGAAGGCACATACCGTCCGAAGAACGATACGCTGCTGTATTTCCTGTTCACTCGGGCCACATCGGCACTTGTGGAGGCAGTCACCTTCCATTCACTTCGCCACCAAAAGTTGTCCGGAGATGACCTGGTGCCCCATCTGGATTTGTTTCTTACCGACATTTACAGTGAAGGCGAGACGACCTGGCCGATGGCTAAGGTTATTCGCTGGATCTATTCCGAGGCGGATTGCTCCCAGATCCAATTCCACGCTCCTGGAGGAACCGCTGAAGCAGAAAATCCGACGTTACAAAACCTTGAGAACGCCGGGAACTGCGTACGAGACGAAGCGTTTCCGTCCTTGTCATCGTTGCTGGTTAACTTCCAGTCCTCTCTGGCGCTTCAAGAGGGTATTCGCGAGATTCCCGAGAGCCTGAGCTCATCCATGAAGCTACGACTGACACTGGCCCGGATATCGACTGTCGTTTATAAGGACATCGTGACGGTCTACGGCGTGGGTATTCTGGAGAAGCTGACAGCATGCGTTCGACTCTACTTCATTGCGATTGCAGATGAAGTGAAAGAGTTTCGAAACGAGCTCAAGCAGGAATTCAAAACTGACGATCTCAGCCAGCTCCGTGACCCGATCTGGCAAAGCGCTTGCTCACAGTACGCAAATTTCTTTCTCTTTAAGAAGCAGAAGGCGCTTGAGACTCTTCAAAAGCTCTATGCCGGTGATCCCGACAACCCATTCAAGCCGGTCGTTATAGAGAAGGTAGCAGGTGACATTGGACAGTACCCGGTGGTCACCCGCATGGATCAGATGTTGTTCAGTTCGGCCTGGTTTCCCAGTCCGGAGTTTGAACGCCTTCTCAACCGAGGGTTTGAACTGAAGCAAGATACGCGGACAACAGAGTCGGACGTTGATCGGTTCGAGCAAGAATTATCAGCGGCCAACATGGAGGAACAGTTGGCCTGGCTTGGCCCATGGCTCAGAGCGGTTTGCCTCTACAGAGCAGAACGGTTTGCAGATGCCTTTGAGCATAGCGAGAGGGCTTTCACGCTTGGTAAATACCGAGCCGGGCGACACCAGTACCGTCTGGTGAATCAGTACATGGAACTGTGTGCAAAGACCGATCGCCGTCTGAGGTTCAAGCAGGCTCTCGATTGGGCGAACTATGCCGGTATCGAGGTCCGATGGATACGCTCTAAAGAGCAGAGTAAAGACCAGATTGATTTCGCGTTCGAGGTCTTGAGTAAGGCAATTTATCCCATCCTGTAGTACCCAAGTTGTTGTTCTGCCGAACCCGGCGACAGCTTGCTCCCACCCTCTGGATGCATCCAGAGGCGAACTTGGGCACCGAAATGTCTAGCATCTGGGCACCGTTCGGGACTGTACCAAGCCGGCGATTTCGGCTTAGTCAGGGTTGAACCCAATCTCGTGTGCAGGCCTATTCGAGTCGGCTGTATAGGCAAAGACAGGCCAAGCTATAGGGTTGTCGCGGACAGCCATATCGTATTCGACCTTACTCGAAGGAATGCGATTGTCGACAAGGAAATACCCGATTAAGGGTTTGCGCATAGTGAACCGCTTCCAGGCGCCACCTTCTTCAAGCTCATAATCAGACGCGATTAATGCCTGCTGCTCACCACTTAGGTGTGGGTTCGGCTTCAACTCAAGCTCAACCATCTGTTCCCAATCGGTATCTGCTTCAAGTGGTACTCCGTTGCACTGCTCGAAAGCGGGCGCATATTTGCCAGAGTTCTTATTGTTCCTTGGTGCCTTAACAACTTCTGGATTGCTTATGAAGCGGCCAATAAGGAAGTCTCGATAACCCATGTGGTCCCAGCAAAAGGCACGAACGTGGTAACGGTTGTTAACGAACGCAACAGCTGTTGGAGTTAACCGCCTGGTACGACCCTTTGGGGAACTCATTGTTGCGATCACAGCCTCGATAGACCGCTTGTGCTCAATAGCCGACAACAATCGAGCCAGAACAGGCAAATTATGCCGGCGCTTAAGCATTGGCATTTCTGTGGCATGTCCCGCGTTAGGCGGCGCGTAATCTTCAATTGACTGCCACTGGAGGTCTTCTCCCGATAACAGTACCGGCTCAAAGCTTTCCGTTGGCTGGTGGTAGGGAATACCAAGTTGGTAGGGTTTCGTCGCTTTTGGAGCGAGCTGTTGATAAAGCTTGATGTCTTTTTGAGCCTGAGGCCGCGAAATTCCGAACGTTCCCATCAGCATGGTCGTGGTCAGCCGCCGCTCCCACAACAATTGACGTTCGATGAAGCACAAGCGCAGCCACTGTGGGTGCGAAAACGCCCCGGCCTCAATGCGCCGGCCAGCCAGATTCGTTGCGGACAGAGTGCTAGTATCTGCGGTGATCGCAGGTTTTATGTACTGCAAATACTGCATGGTAGGGCCCTTCAGCTACTGATTGCGATCGTCTGTCAGGAAGTTTAAGCCAATACTGTATAAATATCATCTACCACTATTAAATATAGGGGTGTATAAAGTAGACACTGTCCGGCAAGTCCGGGTGCCAATCTGTAAGGGGTGCGTCGGTGAGTTTCGCCACACTTAACACCAATTTGTTCAAAGCAATCGCTGGAGATAATGGGCGGTTAATGCTCGATCTTTTAGTAGAGCTAGATGCGTTCCTTGATCCGGCGCAGCTGGCGGATGAGCCGACGCCACAACAGGTGAGAGTTTTTCTTCGCGACTACATTGGCAATAGTCACTTACGCCTGGAAATCGAATCAGGTGAGGCAGTAACCACCCCGCAAACTCCAGAACAGTATGTTTACTACCGGTTGCGCGATACAGGATGGATCCGGGAAGAGCTCGAAAGCGGCTACCGCTATGTGGTCTGGATGGCTCAAGAAGGTAGGCGACTACTGCACTTCCTCAGGAGTATGGGCGCTGAACACCCATCCCTTGGTGTGGTTTGCTTGTCGGTGCGCTCTAATCTTGCCGAAGTGGTTAAGGATCCGGCCAATGGGTCTTTGATCCGGAAAGCAACGGATGACATGGAAGGCTTCCTCAACCGCCTCAGAGCCCTAGTGGGCAATATTCGCGAAATACACCATGTGATTAGCGGCGGAGACGCGCCGGGCAGTGGGAACTTCAATTTCTACTTTGAAGAGTACCTCGGTGAGCTATTTCTGCCGAACATTGAGAAACTCGCTTTGAAGGGCAACCCCAACCTTCATGCCAGTAAAATTCGCAAGTTGGTAAGTGATATACGATTCAATCCGGAGCGGCTGGAGGTGTGTGCTAAGGCCTATCAGCGGGACGATATAGCGCATCCCTCGACTGAGACGGTCGAGGCTGATCTGGATCGACTTAGCAATGCATTTGACGGTATTGGGCCCTTGTTCAAAAAAACACAGGACTATGCGCGGCGCATTACCCGTCGAATGCATGAAAGAATTAAATACACTGTGCACACCCCCAGCAATATAGGCCAACAGATTGAGGATTTGCTTGATCGTATTGGTCGGGATGATTCGATTGAAACCCTGCCCAGTCAACTGATCAGCGAAAAATTGCTCTCCGAAAGTCGTTTGGCCAAACCTAAGGCGAAATCGGTACCGGCGGTTGCAACGGTGCGCAGGCAATCCAAGCCCTTATGGGAAAAGCGAGCCTATAACCAGCTCAAACAAGAGCACATTCACTTCCAGAGGTATGACCCTGACCGTGTGGTGAGCTTTATTGAGACGAATATGGGCGACCGAGCTCAGATGACCACCGATGACCTGACCATCAAGACTGCGGACGACATGATGGCAGCGTTGCACCTTCGCTTGTTGGCGCAAGGTGTTTCCAAAACCCACGCACTTTATCCCCTGTTAGCTGAGTACAGCGTTACCTTCGATGAGCAGGAATGGACACAGCTTGAATACATGGCCGGTCGTCGATTGATTATCGCCAGGCAGGCCTTCTCGGAGACATCACGAAATGATTAATGACATCGCGCTGAGAGAGCTAAAAGAAATTGCGTCGCGAAACTCCGACGACTACGCCGACACTCTTCGAAAAACAGCTGCCTACCTTCTCCAGAAGCAGTGGGCTTGGAAAGGTAAGCGAGGGCAGAAAGAGCACTTCAAAGTCTGCGAGGACAATGCCACATACTTCCATAAGCTATTCGATGCACTGGACATGGACTGGTATTACGATCGCAACTATGGGTATGTGGGGGTGCTGCCCAGAGGCACTGGAAGCCAGCTGGATGTCACGGCCACCGTGTTTTTGCTGATATTGCGCAAAATGTATGACACTGAGGCCTCGATGGGTCGCACGGACCTTGGCCGCGTCACGCCGCCAACCGTGGAGCTGCTTAATCAGTATGAGCAAGTTAAAGGTGAAAGACCGATACTGACCGCTACCACCGAGGCCCTAGATACCCTTCGAAAGAGGGGCATCATTGAACTTGGGCCCAGAGATCCGGACACCAAGCTTCCTGATGTGACGGTGTTGCCCAATATAACGCGAGTGGTAGGCCCGGCCTTTCTTGGATCGCTCGAAAGCTTCATGAACAGCTACGCTCCAGACTCAGAACCCGGAGATGAGTCTCACCTGACCACTGACCCTGCGGAGGCGTCTGATGACAACGCCGAATAACCCAATGCCAGCGCATTTCCTTCAAAATTTTGTTTTCGCACAGTGGTATCTCTTGGATCTGGAAACTCTGGATGTGGGTGTAGCCGCATCTCTCTTGTCGGGTGAGAATGGGGCCGGGAAAACAACGATATTTGATGCCATCCAGTTTGTTCTGATGGGAGGAGACCAAAGGCGTATTAGCTACAACGCAGCCTCTGACGGAAAAGCGTCAGGACGCTCTGCCAGAAGCTACGCCCTGGGCGAATTCAAGGAAAACGATGCCACGACTTTCGAGCGGGAAAGTGCCAATACCTACATTTTTCTGAATTGGTACGACCACCAGCAGCAGCCCTATTCGTTTGGGGTCTCTATCCACGCTACTCAGCAATCGGCCAGCATTGAAACTCGTGGTCACCTCATCAAAGGGCGTCATGTCTCGGAGGTAGACCTTTTATCCTCGGAGGACACTTTTTTACCGTGGCGTGAATTCGTCGATCGTATGAAGTCGACCGCCAAAGAGCACCGGGGGTCGATGAGCTACGAGATGATCGACGGGGCAAGGATAATGCGCGAAAAGTTCGCCGAGATGATGTCGGTTGACCAAACGCGCAGGGGGAAAATTGAGCCCGAGATGCTGCTCAAAACATTGTCCAGTGCTTTGCAGTTGAAGATGGATAGCCCGATAGATTCGTTTATCCGCGATTTCATTTTGCCACCCGAACCGATAGAAACAGAGCAGCTTCGTGAGGATCTGCTTGAGCACCGCCGCATTGAGGATGAAATCGCGCGCGCGGAGAGCCACAAACTGGCTCGTGAAGCATTGATCACTGAAACAGATAAGGTTACGAAGCACCGGGCCGATGCTCACTTTGAGTTATGGGTCTCACAAGAGGCTGAAGCGGCCCGGCTCGATGAAAGAAACAGCGGTCTTGAGGACCGTCTAGATCAGCAGCAAGACAAGCTTGATGAAGCAGAACGGACGATTAAGCAACAAACCCCTCGACTGCCTGAGCTTAAACAGCGTCACGAGAACGCTCTGATCGCATGGCAAAACTCAGATGCCGCAAGTCTGAGTAAAACCGTCGAGGCGGCACAGGAAAATGTCACGCATGCAACTACCCGTTTCGCTGAGCTAAACACCTCCCTCAGAAAAGCGGTGGGTGATATCAGTCGACAACGCTTTGCTGACACTCTAGACATTATCAGTTTTGAACAACTGGCGGAGCGGTGGACCGAATGTTCCGATCTTCTCGCCCGCGCTGACATTGCCAGTCTCAGTCCATCAGATCACGAAAATACCGCCACGGTCACTGCGGCTCTTCTGGATGCCAGACCGGTCTTAGATGAAATTTCCACACGGCTCGAAACGGCAGATAAACATGTCAGCCATGAACTGAAACAAATCAAGGATGATGGCGCAGCACTTCAATCGCGAGTCGAAAGGTTGAAGAAGGGGCTTTCGGACATTCATGCGTCAACCAGCCTAACCATTGAACTATTAAAGCAGAAGGGTATTCAGGCGGTGCCCGTCTGTGATGTATGCGAGATCACCAATTCAGAGTGGCAAGAAGCTGTTGAATCCTATCTCGGGCCGAATCGTGAAGCTCTCGTAGTTGCAACAGAAGATTTTGGTCACGCACTTGAGATCTACGAAGCCACTCAGAAACAAAGCCCGCGCATAAGGCGAGCACGCCTTATCAACCCAGATCTAGCCTTGCGCGAAAACAAATCTCCCACTGCAGGAATGGTCTCAACACTGATCGAAACCCAGGACCCGGTAGCCCGGGGCTTCATGAACATCATCTTGGATCGAACCAAGATGGCCGCGACCCGTGACGAACTCAGGCGCGAACGTAAAGCACTGATGGCCTCCGGTTTAACGGCCGGCGGCGCAACGGTTGGCGGTACCTCTCAAATTGATGGTCTGCTGGTTGGTAAACATGCCAAAGCTCAGCAGCTGGAACGGCTGGAAAAAGAGCTTGATAGCCTGGCCCAGCGAGTTGCCAGGATTAATGGCCCGGCGACAACGCTGAGTAAGCTTAACCGTCAGTGGGCGGGTTTTTGTGCGGCGGTCACCGATGGCGCTGTCGCGCTGCGAGAGCAAAGTCAAAGTCTGGCAGCCTGTGAGCAAACTCTCTCTCATGCTAGGGAACAGTTGCAGCCTCTGACCTCTGAAGATGAGCGTCTTAGGAGCGCCAAAGAGAAGGCGGACCAGGACTATCATGACTGCAATGAGAAAATCACACAGGCAAGAAACGACAAACTACAGGCAAAAGCTACCATCGAAAGCCTGAAAGCCGACTTGGAGCAGGTTCGTCCTATACTGGAGAGGGCCCAGGAGCAACGCCGCAAGACAGAGGCATCTGAATTGCACGACACGAATAAGGCGCTGGAACGCTGGGAAGCCTATGAACAGAAACATGAGGGTACTGAGGGTCGCTACGCACTGATTCGAAATGAGGCGGATAGGGGAAGACAGGCCGCAAGGGAAAAAGAGCTGACGTCACGCGGAAATCTGCGTGAAAAGGTGATTGAATTCACCAATGCCTTTTCAGAAGACATTGCCAATCGGGCCGAGCTTCTGGAGGCAGCCAAGCCTGAGGGCGATGACCCTGAGGCATACCGTCTCATTAAGACCGATTGCGCCGATTGGGTGGATCGTATCCTTGCTGCTCAGCTGCTGGATCATCGACACGCCGCTAAGGAAGCTGCTGAGAAAATGGAAATGAATTTCCGAGGCATTATTGTCGGGGAGCTTCAAAACCGCTTTGAGCAGATGCGGTACACCTTTCAACAGCTCAACAGTGTTCTCAAACGAATTCCTTTCCACGACAACATCTACAGCTTTCACTTCAAGCTCCGTGAGACCGAGAGCCTGGCTACTGTTTACGAATATATAACAACCGTGGATAAGGAGCAGACCGAGTTGGTTGGCACCTTGTTCGAGAAAGATTCCGAGCATCCGGCCCTCGAACTGCTGAAAGAGGCTCTGATCTCTGGGGATGATCTTATTAACGAGATCAGGGATTACCGCTCGTTCTTTCAATACGATATGAAAATGCGTAATCCCAACACGGGTGAAGAGCGCCGGGTAACCGAAATGCAAAGCACCGGTTCAGGCGGGGAGAAGCAGACTCCCGCCTATATCGCCCTGGCGGCGAGCTTCATGAATGTTTACAAGATCCGTGAAAACTCACCTCGCGGTGCCTCTCTGGTTCTCCTGGATGAAGCGTTCAACAATATGGATGGCGGGAACGCCAGTGGTGCCGTTGCCTTTCTGAAAGAGATTGGTCTGCAGCTAATAGTGGCTGCGCCGCCTGAGGTCACCCTCAAGATCGGCAAGGAAATGGACCAGATATACACCATCTGTCGGGAAGGCCGTGATGTGGTTATCGACCACACGAAAATTTTCGAGGGAGGGCATAAGCTGATTGATCAACGCAACCCGGTTTATCACCCCAAGCTTGTCACTGAGCGAGCGGCCGAATTAAAAGCCAAATCGGAGACAGTCACAGGGGTATGAGCAATCAAACTGAGACATTCCTCGCGCAACTGATTAAGCACATCGATAAGCCAAGTGGTGTAGAGCCTCAGGCACGGATACGCATTACAGATCACGCCTATCGGTGGTACTTCGCACTCAACAATAGTGAGAAAACAGCCCTCCACCAAAGTTTAGACGCGCTGGAGCATCTCGACATACAGTATCAGCGCAGAGTGGCCTTAGGAGCATTCAAACATATTGAGGCGGTTCACATTACCGATGGTCGCAGACTTATGTCGTCACAGGGTCTCACTCCGCTGGCGGATGACATACAGCTCGCCTTCGAACAGCTTGAGGCTGCTGAGTTCAATGTCCCTTGGTGGGAGACGACTAAGCGCGATGTAGCGGAGGCATGGTCAGCCAACAAGACATTCAATGGCGTTAAGCGACAGCAATCCGAGCGGCTTTTCGATGCAATGAAGGTGGTAGAGTGGATCGTTAAGTCGGAAGACGCCTCGCCAGTCCCTGATATAAGAACCCTCAGCACGGTGCTCTTTAATAACTCCAAGAAGCTTGAGGATAAGAGTTTTGCGAATCTGATTCGTCGTTTGATGCTCGGTCATTTGGATGGCGATGTGGCGAACCTCATGGACGATGGACCGAAGTTGCTGGAGCATTTTGGGATCAGCAAATACCCAATGCCAATGCGGTTTAAAGCCAGCGCCCAGCTACTCTGCCGAGGTGTTGTTGATTTGTCCGCACTCCATTACGGGATTGGTGTTTCCCCGGATGAAATAAAAGGAATTGAGTGGCGCCAACGACCACCGTATTTGCTGTTCATTGAGAACCGAGCAAGCTTTGAGCGGTATGTACGGGAGATCGATGATACTGGTGTCGTCATATACACCGCAGGGTTTCCGCCTCGTTCCTGGCTGCACGCAATCGAGGTCATCATCGCCGAAATCCGAACTGAAGTACCGGTTTATCACTGGGGCGATCGTGACGTGGGTGGCTACAGAATTCTAGCGTTTCTGGCGAAACGACTTGATATCGATATTCAGCCATACCTTATGGGGGTGGATGCTCCGGTACCAACTCAGGATCATGACGAACTCAAAGAAAAACCCGTGGTTGAGTTAATGCAGGCGATTAAATCAGCGCGAGGTTACTCTGCCATTTCTGAGCTTTATGAGGATCTTGGTAAGTGTCAACGCACAAGTTTACCTTGGATTGAGCAGGAACAAATCGCGCCCATTAGCCCGCTAGAAAAAAGCAAGCGTGCTTAATATGACGAACTCGCCTAAAGGTCTAGCCGGGGAATTTCAGCTCTTTCACTCACTTTGTTCGTTTTGAGCGACATCTATCGGAATCAGAAATCTTCGTTAACGCCAGGCCTCTCGTGACAAGACCGTTCAACGGTCCGCACATCCGAATAGAATTTTGCGGCTGTTATAGAGTGGACTACCAACCGTTCCGTATCGACCTCCAAAGTAGGCTCACGAAAATCTAAGTAAATTCCGTGGCTATCTTGATCATAAAATCTCAGAAACGTGTCGATTTGTTTTTGCTTGGGATCATCCTCGGTTTTGTGTGGAACCCATTCAACCACTGAATAATGGCCCTGATCATCGTCCTCTGGATCGCCATCCATATAGGTAGCTACTTCCGTTCCCTCGGGTATTTCAAGCTCCTTTACCCGTGCGGACTCTTGGAAAAGCACAATGTTATAACCGTCGTCAGTTCCCTGAACCGACTTGAAGATGATCCCGTCTAAACTTGGATCTACATGATTCGCCAGATAATCGGCAACTGCTTGGGTGGCTATGTAATCAATATCTTGGTCACCGGGCATCACGGGCCTTGCAAACCGCCTACCCAAGGTACGCAGAAAGGAGACTCTGTTTACCTCCGTTCCGAATTCAGGGTCGAAAAGACTACCTCCCGAGTGGGACACATTCTCCAGATTTATCAAGTTCAGGAGTTTGATGGGCCTGATTATTTTGAAGCATGCCATCACGACATTGCTACCCACAGGAGGCCTAACTTCTGCTAGCGCAATGTCTGGGTTGCTGGCTCCATAGAACACTGATATTCCCCGGGCGTTCATTCGCCCTGAAGCAGCAAACCGGGCAGGAGGAGCGCTCAGAAGCCTGTCGGGGCGCTCGATAGCTTTCTCAACGTCCGTATCAGACTGAAAGGCCCTAGCGCGAAACAATTCGGTGTGATTGCTCCCGGGCCCAGCTGTTTCTGCTATTTGCAGTCCATTATGGGTTGGTAGCGAGTGAATGTTTGCAAAAACGTCGTCAAGGATCTCAGCCGCCTGATTATTGAAGAAACGGCTTTTTTCTTTGAGAGCAAACTCAAACTTTTTCCATTGCTGATCCCATTCGAAAGTATCGATGTCTCTCTCTTGGTAGTGAGCTTCAAGGCAGTAGGGAGGTTCAGCCCCGTAGTCGAGTGGATCGCTATCACCCGGATACCAGTCGTCTAATTCAGCACAGATATCCTCAGCGATTTCGCTGGAAACTTCGGCCAGTTCTTCAATCGTTTCAATGATTGGGCAGCCTTCGCGGTACCACAACTCATCAACTATGACACGTTCAAATTCTGACGGCTCATCGGGGGTTTGTTTATAGTGTTCCTCAATTGCACTGTGAACACGGACTACAACATCACCGAGATCCCAGGTTGGGACATCCTTATTTGAGCAGTAGTCGCAGGGCTTTTTTTCCCCGGTATTGCTGATGTCATCTGACAAAAACTCTTCGCCAATGCAGTGGGCGCATACGCGCTTGTATTCAGGACTGGACGGGGCATCTTTTTTCATCGAGATTCCTGGTGATGATCCGTAGGCAACTTCGTTGCTGCGCTGTTTCAGGGGCTAAGGGCTGGCTTGTCGCCTTCGAGTGTTGGTTAGTGTACCGATTTCTTGTTCACCCGTGGTGTCGTTACCAACATGAAGCGCTCTTTTCCGTTATCGCATCCGCGTTTACGCTCAATTCATCTTGGTCTCGACAACAAGATTGATGGGTTGATTTACGCGGGCGATATTTCCGCCAACTGGGATCTTTCCCGGTACGCGTCGAACATCGCGATCCCCTAACAGCTCAATTCTCTGAAAAGCGCTCTTTAGCCTTTACGAATTAAACGGCGGCAAGCAGCGGTGCCCCCTCAGCTCTGAAAGAAAACTCACTCCGCCCCGGAGGTTCGCTGAGGGCCCGAATACTCACGGCGAGTCGCAGGGCCAGAAACTCCCCGATGCTTTCGTGTTTACGTCGAAGCCTATTCGCACAACCCGGCAGCCCAGGCTTTGGGATTTTCTTTTTTCACGCGGCTATGGCTGTATAAGAATCTTTGTTCAGTGTGGGATGCAAAGAAGTCGAAAAGTTACCAACCTTATTTAATCGGGTACAGAGCGGAAAGTTGTATAGATTTGGCCTTACATCGAAATTTTGTCACCCATTGACTATTATTTGATCTAACACACTTCGGTAGATCAATTATGTTGGTGCAGTTTCCCGTCGCTCATGAAGACGAATTGCTGGGTAGCGTCATAGCGAGATTTGCTCAAAGACAGGGCCTTGAAGACGATAAGGTGGCCTTGGAGCAACTTTTCGGTTCCCGGAAAATCGTGCCGTCATCAGTCCTTCAAGGCCATGTGAATCAGTTGCTCGCGAATGTTGGCCACCTTTGGACTATCTCGGCCCGGGATCTGCTCGAACAACATACCCTTCTTCCGGTTTTCCAGCCTTTCGTAGCTGCAAAGGCCTACGATCGATTTGTCCGAGATCTATGCGGTGAGGGCAAGAACCACAGCATGCTCAGAACAGGCCTGAATGCTTCGAATATCGTTTTGCCATCGAACTTTCGAGTTTGTCCCCTATGCTGCCGGGATCAATCAAGGAGGCTCGGTTATCGGTATTGGCAGCGGATCTTCCAGTGCCCAGGCGTCGACGCGTGTCCGGAACATTGTTGCCTACTGGTCGATACTGGAATTCCATTGCAGTCATCGAGGCGGCACCGCTTTGTTGGCACACAGGCCATCAGGCAAACCATTCCAGCGGTGTCGCCGCTGGGAACTAGAAAAAGTGTCTTGTTATCCTCCTTGGTGGTAGAGGTGCTACGGGGTGAGATGTCCACGGTACCGAATAATCACCAGTGGTCTAGGTTTTACCGGGCCCTGGCTAGCCAGAAGGATCTTTGTAGGGGCAAAGGTGTGCTGCACAAGGAAGTTGCCGGCCGTGTGCGGGGTTGCTGGGGAGCTGAGTGGTTGGAGAAACAAGGTCTTTCCCTGGACGCCGATGATAACTGGCTGGTTTCAATGTTCCGAAAACACCGTCGCCCCTTTTCCTACCTTCAACACTTTATCTGCTGGTTAGCCCTACGTGACGACGAACCGGTGCTGGAAGAAGTGTTGGCAGAGGTTTTCCTATTCTCAAACCAGCCTCCGGTGAAAGCGATATATTTCTCATCCCACGCCGGGGAGGTTTGTTATCAGTATCGAGCACGTTGGATCGAATTGCTGAAACGCCACGACTCCCTGCAGAGTTTGAGGGCTGACGGGGAGGGTGCGCGAATATATTCCTGGCTGTATCGCTTTGATTCGCTCTGGCTGGCGTCACATAAACCCGAGAAGATCAGTGCTAAAAGGAAGGCCAAGGTTGACTGGAAGCGGCGAGACCGGGAAATTGTGCGGGAGCTTTTGGCTATCGAGCGTTCCGTCTGGCGCGATTTGGAGGGGGCTAGACGGTCACAAAACTGGTACGGAAAACAGGTTGCCAGTCGAAGTACCCTGGAGAAGAAGCTTAGCAAACTACCGCTATGTCGGGCGTTCTTTATCCGCTATGCAGAGACAATCGATGAGTACCAGACAAGACGGCTGGCGTGTATATTTGCTGGCTTGGTTTTAAATAGCGAATGGCTGTTGCCTGTTTATGAAATTGAACGAATTGCCGGGCTTGATCAGCGAAAATGTCGGGAAGCTGGTCGAAAAATTCTTACCGAATCAATCACAGCCTGGCGCATTTCTCAGGAGATTTCCCTCAGACAGTATCCTCAAAAAGGCTGATGGTATTCATCAGCGCAAATGGTTTTTCGTAAAGGCTCGCCCCTTCATAACGGTTTGGTTTGAGGGTTATGAGCAACGCCCCGTCCCGGCAGAGCTGGTTGCTATGTTGGTGGTGGGGAGCACGTATGAGAACAAGAAAAGAATTCCGCGGCCCAAGGCAAAAAAGTGCCGATTTACTGTAATCAGCGAACCGACGCCGACAACGGCTCCTTCGGGATTGCACTGGTTCAGGTTCATTACTGAGAACGGGGACATTGTTCGCGTTCGACAGTTGGAGTTGGCACGGTGCTTATTCCTCCAGAATCTTCATTTGGCTCGAACGGCTTTCCGACAGAATGGTCTGGCTGGCTTGGTACAGGTGTCTGAGGCCAGTGACGCAACCATCATTAAATTTCCTGTGATGGTGGACTATCCGCCCTCGAATCTGCGTACCCGGGCCGCCCTGGCTCACCTGTCATGGCTGGTTTTGGATAAAGATGCTCGACGGAGTTACGGATCAATCCTCTACTTCTGGATGAATTCAAATAGCGAAGTATGGGATTTCTGTTTCAATCCACCCCGTCTGACAGGCTGGAGTATCGCAGGATCTGGCTATTACGGGACAGCTGAAGCCAGCAACATATTCACTATCGACGAGATCACGCACTTTCATAACCCTGTTTTTTCTCACCCCAAAAAGATCGTTTTTGATCATCCGAAATTCAACGAGCTTTTGGCTAAAGATCCGGCAAATGGAAAAAGGCCGACAGTTCCTCGCCGTGATGATGATCCGCTATTGGATCTGAGTGTCGAACCGTTGCTCGGTAATCGACTGGATCAAGTGTCGGACTCGGGATTTTCCTGCTCTTTCAACGATAATCTGAAGGTTGGGGTAAAGGTAAACGGCCGCCGGTATTCGATAAAACCCATAGTGGATCCGGAATCGACCCCCGCTTCCGAAACCAGCAGTCCAGGGCATGCAACCGAACGAGGAAATAGCCGTGAACTTGACTACGGTATTAACAGACCCGATGAGAGTGAAGATCTCACCCTGGAGGACCTGATCGATGTTGAGCTGACCGAAAGGTTCTCGATTTTCGATAAAGTAGTCCGCCGGTTAGGCGACTGCGAAGATTTCAGCTTCGAGAAAATAGCAGGGTTACGTTTGCCGTGGCCAAAGACTGGCAATTTGACAGCTACTCGAACAGCAACGGGGAAGCCAATTCAGGCTTGTGTTGCGGTAGTGAGGTATCAGTCTATCCCAGTCTTTATTATTGAGGTAGACACAGAAAGTATTCTGAAAGAGCACACGCTAAGTACACTGATTGTGATTTTTTCCAAAGATGCTGCCGACGGAGTCAATTCTGCGCTTCGGCGTTGCTCGAACGATGGCGTGCATTGGGACTTCGAGTACATCCGAAGTTTGAACGCTGCCGCGAAAAACAGCAGGCACCCTCATCGCCAAACACGGAGAAACGGCAAGCCTGCGGTGGTAAGCCCTGAGGAATATCTAGAGCGGTGGGTGAATATACTGGAGCGTAATATCAGGGGGTTGGTTAAACAGGTGAGGAAAATCTATTAACAGGTTCAGGTGATGATCGCGGTGCCGAGCCGATCTTGTGGGGGGTATTCGTACTGATTGAATTGTCCATGGACGCTCCGCTGATAAAAGGTGCTAGTCTTTAAGACAACGACGGGACGTTTCTCTAGGGTTTGTGATGACTGATAGTACCCCAGACGATACTCAGATTAGTATTGATGATGCGCAGCTGATGGTGCGCCTCGGAGTCCCTGCTTCACTTATACGAATACTGCTGAACAAAGCAGACCTTCCGATACCGGGCGATTTGGTGCTACCGGAAAAGCCGATATCTCAAGGTCTATCACTGAATGAGAAGACAATTCTGCGTTCCGGAGGCGCCAAGGGATTGGACGAAAATACGGCGGCCACGAGAGCTAAGGGGCATCTGATGGCTCTTGGTCTTTTGCAAGAGTGCCGAGCACTGGTAGAGCAATCCTATGAACTTGAGGTTGTGGCTGAACTGCTTCGGATTTCACCGGAAGCCACCAAAGCCTGTACACGTGGCGACGTGCGTGATCTGTATACTTTCCAACTGACTGACAACGGTTCATTGCTTTTTCCTCAATGGCAATTTTATGAATCAGGCCGCATACCGAACCTGAGCCATCTGCTGTCAGCAGCTGGAGAATCTGTCCATCCGTTAGTTTTCTCACGGTTCATGCGAATGAAGAGCATAGATCTCGAAGATCATGAGGTTCGCTTTTCTCCGCGGGATTGGATGATCAGAGGGTTTGAGCCGGAGCTTGTGTTCATGCTTGTCAGAGATCTTTAAGGTCGAACGCCGGATTTGCGTAGTTGCGCCATGACACCTTGGCCCCGGGGGCTTATAACATTACTGGCTGTGTAGAGGGTTCGCCTCAATCTTTCATAGAATCTGGCCCACCCTTTTAGTAGAATGCGTCGCCATTCTTGCTTGTTGTGGTGCTTTTAGGCTATATACAGGTGTAGAGTGCAGTTCGACAAGTGGATTCAGGTTGTGCATTTTAAGAAATCCGCTGAACGTGCGCTTGTATCAGAGAGTGTTCAAATTGGTGCACTGGGGAGTGGATATGACCAAAAAACAAAGCAGGATGCTCTGGAGTGAAAGCCAAAGACCAAGATCGTCTTTGCCGCGTGATCTTCAGATTCCACAAGCGAATATGAATGTTTTAGTTGAAACTCTAGATCGTAAAAAGAAAGAGCAGAAAAACTCTCCCTACAATACTCGATTTGATGAGTCTTGCTTGGCACAGCTTTATAGCTAATCTAAATTTTACGTTTTTAAAACCCAGCATCCAAGCTGGGTTTTTTATTGATAAGGAGTGTCGATGAACCGGCCAAAAGGCATTTCATTGTGGTCATTTGATGATGAGTTGAATCCAATCAGGATTTTAGATTATTCTCATCAGAAGATGTATATGATTAGCTATCTTTCCGGGGCCGGAGTAAAAACGATTTTAGTTGAAGAAAATTATTTTGATCGAGATTACTTAGACGAGTTCTCTAGTTTTTATTCACGTGTCGCCGTTGGATATCCCAATGTATGCAAAAGATTACATATTTTTGGCCCTAATGAAATCGATAGGGAGAGTTTTTTAGAGGGCTTGGGAACAAATGATAAAAATGGTTTTCTCCAAGAAAACTATCTCGGATTTATAGTTTTAAGGCCAATTCCATCAGCACCATTTGGTAGGGCTGTCCTCGCTTTGTACTATGATAAAACACCCGAAACTCCAAGAATTACCGAGCCGGCTCGCACATATCATGTACATATAGCTGGAGTAAAATTGTCTATAAAAGGGTTGGCCTGGCAGCAACAAGACACTGGCGTCGCTGCGTGTGCCACAATTGGCCTTTGGACCATGTTTCACTCGTCTGCACTTGACGACCATCACGCAATTCCTACCACCGCGGAGATAACAAAGTCAGCTGAGCAGTTCGGAGCAAGAGCATTCCCATCAAAGGGGATGACTATGAACCAAATACTTGAAGCGATTCATCGGCAGGATTTTAATCCAGTGGCGGTGTCTGGCGATATTAATAAAAATGGTTCTGTTATAGGCTTTTCAGCGAAAAGGTTCTCTGTAAATTGTACCTCTTTTGTTAGGTCAGGATTTCCTGTTCTGTTACTGGGGCATAATGGGGCAGGTGGTCATGCAGTCTGCTTAGTAGGTGCTCGTGAGAATCAAGTCGATGAGACAAATGACGAGGCGGTTTGTGCAGAGGACGAAAATTCCGTTTACTTTTATGTGCATGATGACAACTATGGGCCTAACATACGATTTCGCTTGGACGAGAGAGACGGGGTTTCTTACCTACTAGCAGAACCGCCGGAATACGTTCAGCCTGGATATCCAGATCAACCGACATGCTTTTTCCCGACGCATTTGATTGTTGCTACAAATAAGGACGTTAGGGTAGATGCTGACGACCTATATTTGAGAGCTGAAAGGTGTGCTTGGGTAGTTTATACGATATTAAAAAGTATCCTTGAGGCGAACAAGCAAGATCCGATTCCTGTTATTTTTAGTGCCCGGTTCATGCTATTACGAGAATACATGGACAAAGGCTTAGCTCAAGTCGTCCCGCAGACGATACTTGGGAGTACACGGTTAGAAATCCATGAAAAAGCTCTTCCTATGAGCCTGCACGTTGGTGTTGCCCGTATCGCTCTTAGGGACGGAACAGTTGTATGCGATATAATTCACGACACTACCGATTCCAGTCGGAACATGTCGGTCTTCGTAAGTGTGGTGTACGAAAGGGTACTGTACGACTATCTGAACTCGATTGAGCCCGAGCCTAGGCGGCTTATTGGTTTGTCTGAAACATTAGTGGCTGCGTTTGAATGAATCAATCGGCAGGCTAGTCGTTGGTAGCAGCTCTAAAAATATCAAACTTTATTGTCAGTGTCTCTTGCGACATAGCGTTGGTTGGCCCAAACAATTATCAAACTTTAGCGGTTGGTGAGGCTGAAATCGCACCATATTCAGGCTATTTTTTATCAAACTTTAATGTCCACTGACAATTCTTGAACTAGTATGAGGCCTTTTTATATGAACGATACTCCCGCCCTACCCTGTCGCGTCGCCGACGCGCTCAAAACCCAATTTATCGCCGATGCCCTGGCGATGCCGGTGCACTGGTATTACA
>Ga0307939_1000156_pt1 | contig 39888 bp, 42 predicted proteins | sample OrgLakmetagen122_FD_201844 | JGI IMG/M metagenome (GOLD analysis project Ga0307939, IMG submission 201844) | Saline water microbial communities from Organic Lake, Antarctica - #122 | ecosystem: Environmental > Aquatic > Non-marine Saline and Alkaline > Saline | place: Antarctica: Organic Lake... | reverse complement strand
CTACCTGCTCTAAGTAATTGAATTATAAATATATGCTCTTACCCTAATACAACCTTTATACTACACTTTATTTTATCTATATTACACGCAAACACGCGTTACAGAACACACTATTTTATCTATATTAAACCTCCACCCCAATCACCTCCTCAGTTGTTTTATCTTCCACTGACTGATTAACAGAAGTTAATTCCAAGTCCCCAATTAGAGCATTATGACACTTACTGGACTTAAAATACTTACGCATTATATACGAAATAACACTCAATACCAACCCCCCAATAGAACCACTTAATATTATAGTAATATGGTCTTCAGTTAATTCACTCATTTATGTTTTATCAGGATATTATTAAATCTAATCTTTAGGTAAATGGAAGATTTAGAAGAAGTGGAACATTTTAATGTTAATCTTAGTGAAGAACGCTTAATACTATATAAAGACCCTGTGGAAGACCCTATTGAAGAATTAGAAGAAAAAACACCAAAACCTATCAAGAAACACAAAGAACCTATAAAAGAACTTGCGGATAATGAAATAGAAATGAAAATGATGTTTTTAGATAAACATTTTAGTCAAGATATCGCAATAATACTCAATGAGAAGTTTGAATGCGACGAGAGAACACCTTTAACATATCAATATTTACTAAAGAACTTTGCGAGATTGAATAAAATGAGAGACGAATTATCTTCTTTAGATTATGCTTGTTTTATGTTATTAGATAAGATAAAATTATCCAGAATTACGAAAGCCCTTAAGGTTGTTATAAAGGAAACAATAGCAAATATAAAACAAGAGAAGAAACAACAAGAGGAATACGGATTGAAAGTCAAGCATGGAGAGAAGAAAGGGTTTATATATTGTAAATGTTGTAAAAAGGAATTCAAAGATAGTAGATATGAAGCCCATATCAATACAAAAGGACATTTAACAAAATCTAAAAAGTGTTAAAATATGTTTTTTATTATCCGTGTATAATATAAATGAGTGAATTAATAGGATATTCTAATTATATCAAAGACCGCTTAGACACTTTAACAAACACGGTTCATATTATGGATGACCTGATCGCAGAGAGAAACGCGATAATCGCTCACAGATTTTCTAAAAATACAGCACAGCCATACAGTTTATCACTATTAAGAAATATAATAGACCGTGGAATAAGGCTTATAGAATTTGATGTATCAGAAACACAAGATACAGACCCAAATGATAGAGTATTTTTTCTATCTCACGGAACAGGGGGTCTTGAGGAAATCGCCCCAGAAGATAGACCAGCAGAAATAACCAAAGATACATATAATAAATCCATTATTAATTTCAATAATAAATATTTAAACAACGCTGATACACTGCCTTCTCTCCGTGAAGTGTGGAATATGTTGAAAAACGAGGAAGTGGTTCTTTTAATGGAAGCAAAAACTACAAATACAACAGGATTAATTAATTACTGTGAGAATGTCCTTAAAATGGATAAATCACGCGTTATATTCCAGGATTTTGATAATTCTCAATTGACTGTATTTAAAAACGCAGGATATAAAACAATGAAATTGTCTTCGGGTCCTTTATTATCAACTCAGGAAATAGCTGACTATGATTATTATTGCGTGAAAGGTACTACAGCAAATGCTAATGCGTGGCAGGCAGATAGTAGAATATCTCAATTCTTCCTTTATACGTCAAATAGTCCAGCATATTTTGGATACTATTTAGGTCTTGCTTCAAAAGTGGTCGGTTGTTTTAGCGATTGTGCTTTGGCTGATTATAAAAAATTAACAGTTCCTGATAGGTCTTTATTAGACCCAAAAAATGGATATGTTTCGGTTATTCACGAAGACCATAACCTCGCAAAGAATACATATGTAGGGTATGATACAACAGGAAATTTAATATTGGATTTCAAAACTCAAGGAAATCCAGGTGCTAACGACAATATTTATATTACTTTTCACGGATATCTTATTCAATTTAATAAATTCTATACAATGAGACTTGAAGGAATGAGTGGATCAGCAACAAACTGGGTTGCGTTGTTTCTACGATTAGGTTTGGATTATACGGAAGTTGATAAATCTCCAAGTTCAAGAGAATTCACTTTTAACACTTTATTTAGAAATAATCGTCAAGTTGATAGTTATCTATTGAAAGATGAAGATGCTGATCAAGAAGGAACAACATATACACGCCCTAGTGGAGAAGAATATATTACTTTTAGAGTTAGTAAAAATGATGATGGTTCTCAATTTATTTTTGAAATGGCGAGTGAAAGTGATCCTAAAATTGCGTTTGTCGCTGATAAGACGGTTCAAATTCCATATACACAATTAAATAAATGGGACTTCTCAACTACTAATCATATGTTCCTTGGATTTAAAAAGGATGATGATACCACTGGAAAAATAACATGGTATGATAGGGATTATGAAAGTTTTAAAATACCATAAATGATAACCATTTTAGAATGATTATATAAGAATATAAAATACTGTTATATATATGAAACCTGACATATCATATTATCAGAAAAATAGAGAGAAAATGAAAGCGTCAGCTATAAAGTATTATAAAGATAATAGGCTTATAATTAATAACTCAGTAAATAGAGAGAAAAACCCTGAATTATATGAATGGTATATTAAAGACGCTAGTAACGCAGTATTTAAAATTAGACACGGTTCATTTAGTATTAAAGAAGACCTCCATAAATATTTCTTTGGAGAGAAGATTATAGAAAAATCTATGACAAAGACTTAAAAAACTTATTTGTTTCTCTCCACATATTATATATAAAGAGAATGCCTGAATTTAAACCATTACCTGTTTTTATTAATGAATACCCTGTTATGATGACATACAGCGAAAGCAAAGCAAACGACGGATGGATAAAAGCGAATATGAAAGGTGGTCGTGTCAAGAATTACGGAGTGTTTGATGGAGAGAAAATATCACCTCCTCCTAATGACGGGTGGGCTGGATGTCAGCCTCCGTTGTATTACCAAAAACATAAAGCCAAAGGGTATTGAGCGGGATATTGAAATTTATATTATTATTTAATAAGTAGTAATATAAATATTTTAAAAGGGTTAAAAGAGTTAAGGTTCTTCTATAGTGTATGTTTGTTTAAGTTGGGCTATATATGTTTCCAATTCATTAACACGGTCAGACAAGTCTTTCTTATCATCTTCATTAGCAGATTGTAAAACAGTTGTATTTCCATTTACGGTAAAATATGCGTGTTTCTCTCTAATAATAGTATTATCTACATAGTGAATTTCAAAGTTATCTAACGCTATCTTTAATCCAGCAGGTAATTGCAATGTAATAGATATTAAATACTTATCAATTAATAATTTGGATAATGGTATTACATATCTGTTATAATTATCAGTGTTTCTTAATAAATATATGGGGAAATTTAAAATTTTAGCATCAATAAATTCATCATCTTCATTATCAAAATATATTATAACAGCATTAATAGAAATATCAGTATCTAAAATATCAGTTTTTATTTTTACATCACAATCAAAAATATCATTTGTTAAAATGTTAGACGCATCAAAAATACTTGGATTTGCTCCATTATTCAATAATGCTATCTCTTCTACTCCTGAAGATACTTGTTTCTCTACAGCATGTATATATTCATTACTTATATCTCTCTGTTCTATAACATTAATATTATTAAATGTTTTAACAGGTTCATAATTAGTATTATTCAAAGTATAATGGAAGTGTTCGTCTTCCAGGGTTGAAGTATCTATATTTACAAATGAGGCATCGATAGGGGTTTCTATCTTAATTACATCTGTATTCTGTTTGGTATAAGTTGAAGTTCCAGAAATCAATAAATCACGACTGTTTGTTGATATTAAAGGAGATGTTAATCCACCGAATACGAAATTAATATAACTACTTTGTACTGAACTTGCTAAACTTGTTGAGAACTGAATATAAATATAAATATTATTTGCTGGTATATCTAATGGAATATTAAAATTAAATAATAGTTCCATTTCTGTAATAGATTTATTATCATTATTTGGAAAAACATCATCTATATTATTACCATACATATTTACTCCTCTATAATTATGCACAGAATTAACAGTCTCTGTAGCATAGCATAACACCTCTATATTATTACCATTGAAAGTTGGGGCTTTTCCTAATATTCCCTGAGCCATAAATGTGCTGTCATTTGTAATATCACGATCATTAATATATGGTATATTTAATTTAACTTGTAATCGCCCTTTTTTAATAGTGGATACTGTTAAATCCTGATATACAATACCGTAAAATTGGAATAATGAAGGGTTTATTTTGGGTGTTGATTGTAAAATATAAGCATTTGATTTAATAATGCTATCATTAATTATTTCTGTGCTAACTAAAGGGGTTATTGGTATATACATTCTAGTAGGTTTCGTGTAAAACGCTTCAGGTTGTAATGATATCCCTCCCCATTGTCCATAATTATTAAATTGTTTTCCAGTGATATTATAAGTTGTAAATGATTGTAATAATTCACCGCTAATTGCATCATCTACATATTTTTTATTTGTTGCGTCATTATCTTCTGTTGGCGTTCCTACATTTATAACTCTATTATTTTCAAAAGTGGTTGTTTTATCTTTTAAAAATTTACAATTAGTCTCAGTGCTTGGTCTGCCATTAGTGAAAATTAATAAATCATCATTAGACCGTGTTCCAATATATGCACCTTGTGTCGTATTAATATAAGTTGTTAATTCAACATCATTATTTTTTTGACTAAATCCATATGATCTCGCATTACTTGATAATATCTGAGTTGGACCACTTAAAGTTCCGCCTGTTAAAGGAAGATATTTCTCTCCTTCTGTTGTTATCGCATCATCTACATATTTTTTCGTTGTTGCTTCATTATCATTTTGTCCTGTTAATAATCCTGTAATTCTATTATTATCCATGGCAATCCCACCAGTCATAGTTCCTCCTGTCAATGCAAGTCGTGTATTTACACGGTTATTAACATATAGTAAATTTGTTAAATCACTATTAAAATTTGGTGCTAGTGATGTATATATTCTTTTATTTCCAAGGTTTATATCACTTGTAAATATTGATGTTCCAGTATTCAATGTTAAAACTTTTGAACCTCCAGTGTAAATATCACATACAGGACGCGGACATTTAATATTAACAAGATTATCACCCCCATTTGCATATTCATCTTTAATAGTCATATCTCCAATACTTAATTCTTCATTTACTTTTAGGTCTCCAGATATTATTCCACCAGTTAAAGGAAGGAAAGTTCCTGCACCACTATCAATATCTATAACAACACTTGATTTGACCCCCTGCTCGTCGTTTAAATTTAATGTTTTAGTGTTTTTAACAAATGACAGCGTGTAATCACCATCACCGTTATGCGTTCCAATTCGTGCGTTAACATCTAATATATTGAGATTATTATCATATGGTAGATTATTCCACATATTAGAGGACATTATATATATTATGAATGGATATTAAAATAATTGTTTTTATATATATTTTCCTTTAATAGTCTAATAGATTAAATCAATAACGAGCCTGTAGTCACTTTCTAATGTTGCTGGTTGTCCTATGGAATTCAATAACCTGATATTTAAACTGTTAATATACGGTGCTACATTGAGTGGATATTCTGGAATTGTATTGCCTCTGTATAAAAATATATCACCTAAACTGACATTATTAAATGTTATGATTTCACATGTGCTTGATGAATTTGCTGGATTATTATTATTAATTGTTCGGACGATTGCTGATTCATTAATTAGCCCGTCAATCTGGATATACAATTCGTTCAATGGAATTACACTTGGAGGGTTTGGACTGTAATTTGAAAACGACAATGGATATTCACCGTTAGGATATCCTAATTTAAACCAAAATGTGCTGTTATCACTTGTGATTAATATTTGTGCGTTTTGATTTACTATAGTCATGTATGTGCGTAACTTGTCTTGATCAAAATTGAATATAGGTAACAAGGTTGTTCTATATTGGCTGGCTGGGTCTGTGTCAGTAAAAATAGCATTCTCAAAATATACATTCAATTTATCAAACAAATCCTTTTGTGTATGGTAATATACATTGCTTAACGGCGTGATATCAATATCATATTCAAATGTTTCTGTGTTAGTCCTAATAGCAAATTTTAATGACCCTTGACCTTGTTGGATTAATTTCGCTAAATACACAGTGGAAAAACTGGATACTCTTGCTCCTATAGCGTTATTTATGGACGTTTCAAAATTGTATGTTATATTATCAATAGTTTCATTATTGTTTTTAAATTTAGAATTCAATATTATCTTTTGCGGTTGTGCTGGAGATGTCATTATATATATATTTACATAGATATAATAAATATATATTTTGTTATTAAATACTTTTTAAAAAAAAGTTTAAGCAATTACTTGTAGGAAACTCTCTGAAATTACTAGCTCACGAGTATGACAGTAGAACATTAAAGTTTCGTCTGGTGCTTCTGATAATCCTTGGACTTGCAAACTGACACGACCACCTGTTAAGGAGGTATTAACCCCGCTTATACTATCAGGTTGCAATACACGATTGAGTGGGATCCCAATAACGCTCATTTGTATTCCTTCATATGATAACTGGGCGTCTACATTAGTTGATACATACCCGTTAATGAAACTACGAGAATTGATCAATGGACACCCTACGAGAGATTTTTCATTTTGGTTCATTGTTGATTTCTTTAACTCAGAATATGAGTGTGCAGCAGTGCGAATATCTTCACCATACACATTACGGCTATCTATATAGAGGTTATAATTACAATTTTTCATTGAAACTGTATCCCATACCTTGGTTGTGCAAGTAGGATACAACGATGTTGCACCAGTGCTTGATTTTGTAGGATACATGTACACAGCATTCAGATTCGAACAATTCAAGTTTTCCTTTAAGTTGAAACTTGTATTTCCAGTGGTTGTTTGAGAAGTGATAAAAGCACTTGGATACAGGAAACTAACTTGTGAATTCATAACCATTTTACGGAAACTCATATCCACGCTTTGATCCATAGTTAGGAAATCCATTGATAATTTGAAGTTATTTACAGTATAAGTAGTAGGAGTTACTTTTGTGTCAAAACTTGAAACGAAAGCCTGTCCATAATCAGACAAAGTCAATTTTAAGATCAAAGGGATCGCAAATATTGGTAATATTGAACGGTTAATTTTTGCGAAATCAACAATCTCACGTAAAGGACAGCATATTTGATATGTGATTTTATTGTTAACATCATTTCTAACAATTGAATAAATGAAATTGTCAGCTCCTGTTGGTAATATGCGCCTATATGTGCCTTCTGTTAATTCTCTGGATGTTCTAAGCCCTTCGTATGAGTTATACAGCCGTTGAGATAAAGAATTATATTGCACCAAATTTTGCGTTTTTGATGGTTCCAATGATTGCCCTTTACATTCTATCGTGTATCCTTTAAATAGTGAGGAAGCGTTTCCGTTTTTGAAAAATACATTTGCTGATACATCCGAATTCAAGACGATTTCAAAGTTGAGCATTGCAGTTTCAATATCAACCCACTCGCTAGAACTACTTATCTGTAACTGTACTTGACCTCCTGGAGCTAATCCACTTGCATTGCCGTTTGGTAGGATATTACGGTTTGTTCTGGCAATCACAACATCATGTCCTACGCTTTTTTGAAGTAATCCTTTTGGAATTTCTTGAGTTAAAGATTTTGATTGATATCCACTAGCTATCATATTATACACTAAATAAAGATAATTATTTTTTATTTTTTATATTTATATCTATTCTTCTAATTTAATATTAAATTTTTTATTAAAATTCTTATAATATTTCTCATTATATGGTTTCTTCATATTACAATATATAAAATCATATTGAAAATAGTCTTTTCGTAAGTTTTCTGCTAAAGGTTTAAAATAGTCATCAGACGATTCATAAGCAATATCATCAAGCTCTTTTTTATTCATATTATTCGTAAAATAAATATTAGCACTTGAATTAACTCTTATTGATGACGGAACTAATTTATATTTTTGTGATGTGATAATAATATTTACTTTATGATGTCGTCCTTTAATAAATAAATCCACTAATTTCCCCTGACGTGTTGATTTGATACTTGTTATTAAATCGTCTATTATTAATAGTACTGGTCTGCATTTATTCTCTTTTAATTTTTGATGTTGAAAATCTAATATACTATTAATAAAATCTTCATTGTAATTATCTATTATATTTTCTGGATTATCTTTCATCATTTTTTTTAAGTCTTTATAACTGTCGTCATTTTTATAGGTTGGACTCATAATGAATATCTGTGATGGTTTAAATACTTTGTTATATCCATATTCTGGATTTGTTAATAAATCATTTATCATAAAAGATTTCCCTGAAAAAGAAGGAGCATATACCGCCATTCGGAACCCACTCTTATCAGGTATTGGTAAATGTTTATGATTTTTTTTAAATAGTTCTATTTTTCGTTTCCAATTAATATCCATAAATATATATCTATATAAATTAATTATATATTTATTATAATTGTTTAATTACTTCATCGTATGATTGTTCTTCCTCTTCCTCTTCCTCTTCCTCTTCCTATTTTTGGTCTGTAATTTTGTCTTTTTTGTCTTTTATTTATTTTATTGAATATATTAAAATAATTCCCGCTAAACCTTGATTTTATTTTATTTTCCAGACGGTTTATATTATTCTGATTAAGAAATGTATCAATACCATGATATTTTTGAATTCTTGAATTTGGTAATAGTGGCTTTGTTCCAGGTTGATTAATCCCAATAGTATTTGATTTTTGTAAGTTCTCATTGGTTTCTGAGATTGGATCACCTACCATATGATAATGTATCAATTTATTCTGTGCTGTAGGGTTCCAACCTACTGGTGATTTTCCCATATTAAAAACCACAATCCTCCCAATTTTTTCTTGATATCTGTCTAATAATATTGATGCTCTTGAGCCTCCTAATGAGTGACCATATATATTATATGTTGATGTTTTATCATTTTCCAATATAATATCTTCAAAATCATTTTTAATATTAGATAATATTGTATCAGTATTTCCAGAAAATGCGATTGCCGCATCACTTTTTAAATCTTCTAATGAATTTGTTCCCTTAATACCAATATGATTATCTCCACTATAATCTTTATAATATACAAGGTCTTTTGTTTCTTTTATTAATTTTAACATATCTCTGCTTCCTATGAATTTCTTTCTCTCCCCTACAGGTTTGTAACTCTCTTTTATTACAGAAATAGGTAGAAAATAGTGATAAAAAGCTCCAGTTGTATCTTGTTTGCTTTTAAATACAGCATCTTCATCACCTCTTAGAAAATCCTGATAGTCTTCTAAACTGTATCTTTCTACTGGTAAAAATGATGGTTTATTAATTTCATCATTATTTATTTCACTACTATTTGATAGTGTCAATGGAAACCTGTTAAATGGATCTATTGCTCCGTTTCGTTGTTTTTCCTTTGCTATTTCAATCTTATAAAAATTTATTCTATTATCTAAATAGTCGTTCATATATATAATTAATTGTTATTATATTTATTGATTTTTGTTTATCTTTAAAAACTAAATAATGGTTGTTCCGCTTCTACTTCTTGTTCTTCTTGGGTAGGTTTTGAAGAACTAAAAATATTATCTATATTTTGCTGTGTAGTTTTTGAAGTTTTTGAAGGTTTTTTAGGTTTTGAAACATTAAAATAATCAATTATACTTTGACTTTCCATTGCACTACCACGCAAATTTGTTTTTTCTTGTGCTTTAGCCCTTTCTGATGGTGTTCTTGTGAGTGGTTCTTCTGGTGATTCTTGTGTTTCGTCTTTTTTCCCTCTTACAATAAATTTTCTCCCTTTTCCTCTTACTTTTCGTTTTGGTTTTTCTGGTTGTATATTTGGAACAGTTGTAAGCATTCCTTTAATATTATCATCTACCGTTTTTAAAATATCATCCATTGTTTCATCTACTGCTTCTGCTATATCAGACTGTTTCGTTAATGTAGTATTATTAATATAATTGAAATTATTACTATATGGTGAGCTTTCAAATGCTGGTTGAATAATTCCTGCATTTTTATATTTATCTATATTTACACGATAATATAGCTCCATTAATTCATTCAGTTCATCTTGTTTTTCTTTTGGTGTTTTTTCTTTAATTATTGGAGTTCTCTCCATATCCTCAGGTTCATATTGTGGAATTGATACTACATAAGAATGAATTTGTTTATATATCATATTTTTATCTGAGTCTATTACATTACCAATATTAACATTATTTCCTCCTTTTGGAGTAAAAGCCAATAAATTTCCTTTTGATTTCATTATTATTATACTTAATATAAATATATTAATAATTTTTTTTTCACTTACCATATATTATCTAAATTTAAATATGATTTTTTATTTTGGTATCTTTGTTCATGTTCTTCTTCTTCGCTTTCTTCTTCTTCACTTTCTTCTAAAACAGGTTGTTTCTTCTTTGGTTTCTTCTTTGGTTGTTTCTTAATTGGTTGCTTCTTAATAGGTTGCTTCTTAATAGGTTGTTCATTTTCACTTTCACTTTCACTATCTTCTAAAACAGGTTGTTTCTTAATTGGTTTCTTCTTTGGTTGTTTCTTAACAGGTTGCTTCTTAATAGGTTGTTCATTTTCACTTTCACTATCTTCTAAAATAAGTTGTTTATTGGGTTGTTTTTTGAGTTGTTTCTTGGGTTGCTTCTTGGGTTGCTTCTTAATAGGTTCTTCTTCTTGTTCTTCTTGTTCTTCTGGTTTATATTCAATATCATCATTATCACTATTTTCTATAGGTTCTTGTATTGGTTGTGTAATTTCATTCATTTCTATTGTTTCAATCATAACTTTAGTATTTTTTTTAGGCATATATATATATAATAGAGATTTTTTTATAAATTAAATATGTTTATATTATATATATATGGATTTGTCTAATAATGATATTGTGGATATGTCTAATAATGATATTGTGGATATGTCTAATAATGATATTGTGGATATGTCTGATAACAAACAGCCTATTAAATACTACCGTGATTTATTAATATCTAAATTTGGTGCTGATAATAAAGATATTCAAAAATTAGGTTTTTTATGGAGTGATGTTGATAAAATACATAACAACTCTGTTTCTATTGATGAATTTATAAAAAACTAATTATTTCCATAAATTATCATAGTGTGCTTCAGGTTTTCTCTCTATTTTAGTCATGATATAGTTGTTTTGATTTCTTAAATTATTAGATAATGGTTTAATTTCTTTCTTCTTCTTCTTCTTATCCTTAATAGGTGTGTAAATAGTTTCTGTTATATATACCTCACCAATTAATGGTTTAGGTTCTATATTTTGTTCTTTCATTATAATATAATATAATAATATAATATAATGAACTGTGTTTTATATTATGGATATGATAATGATGATAATGATAATGATAATGCTAATAATGATAATAATGATAATTCAAATGGTAAAATAGATAGTAAATTTAGAGAGAAACTATTAGATAAGTTTTTAAATAATATTTCTAATATAGTTGATAAGAAATTTAGCAAATTGTGTAATAATGTTTAATAATATGTAAATTATATTTTGTTTTTAGTCTAAAATATAATTTTAATCGGTGTTATTTGGGTTAATTCGGCATATCAATAAGGCGATATTGAATATTTATTTACCGCTCCATTATGGTCTTGTTTTTGTTTCCAAGTATTATATTTATCAATTAGGTATAAAACATATTGCTCTAAAATATCAGGATAAAATTTCCCAGTCTTTTTCTGTTTTCCGTTTTTTAAATCTTTCCATATGATAAACATATTTTTACTATTATGATATTGATCGTAGTTGTTTTTTCTTAGTTGTTCAAATAATGAGGTTATTCGTTTTTTAAAGAATAAGTATTCGTTTAATTCGTATTTATCAAAACTATCCAGATTTTCCTCAAACATTTATATTATATTATATATTGAGATTATTATTTATCTCTAAATTGTAATAATTGTTAATTACCTTTTTTATTCTGGTCTTTTGGTTCTTTAAGTTCTTTTAATATATATATATAATTCTGGTCTTTTGGTTCTTTAAGTTCTTTTAATATATATATAATTCTGTTTCTCTCTGTTAATTATTTATTCTTGGGGTTATGAATAGTGAATTATCACCGATTTAGAACAGTTCTTATATAGTTAAAGGCTTAACTTTTTTTAGTATGGGGGAAGAATAATAGAATATTATGGATATAGAACTATTCAAGAAAGAGAGAAGGAAGGAAGGAAGGAAGGAAGGGTCAAAATGAAGGGGTCAAAAATTGCCCCAAGGGGTCAAATATTGCCCCCAAATAAAGAAGTCCTACAGAAAATCTCCAGAAATAGACCAACTTATTTAGGGGGCAAAATATGACCCCTTGGGGCAAAATATGACCCCTTCAAAAAGTATTTAAAATAAAAATATGTAAGTAATAATTATATATTTTTATTCAATTTCTATCTACATTCATCTAACACTCCTCATCTTCAATATTTTCAACATCAACACTCATATTATCATCATCATCTTCTTCATCAAAGTCAGGTTTTACCATTTTAAAACCATATATTATATTTCTACAAGTCAAATTGTTAATCTTTTTCCTATCAAAATAACTATTTTGATAACTCAAACTATTCTTCAAATAATCAGTCAATCCCTTTTTGTTTCCCCAATCTCTCTTTTCTTTCTTTGTCAATAACATATAGAATTCACTATTTTTAAACAGTGTAAATATATCAGTCATTTTCACAAACGGGGTTTCTCCTTTCATTTCCTCAGGTGTCAATTTCTTCATTCGCTCATCGCACCATTTCAGGATTTTATCCCCATTAATCAAATATTCACGACTTAACATTTTCACCACCTTCGGTTCAAGCTTCTTAATATTTTTATTCACTTTCTTGTATTCTCTATTATATTCCAACATCACCTCAAACAACGCCAAACGGTATTTTTCACGGAATTCGTCAGTTCCCAGGAATGTATCCATTTCATATACATGTTCTTCAGGATTGATTAAAGCCTCGTCATCAGTAAATCTACTATCAAAAGGAACATTATCAAACCTCGCAACATCTGCTTGTTCTATCTTGCTCTTAAAATCCAATTTATCATTCGTTTCCATAATCAATGTCTGCCTCAAATGCTTCTTAGTATCTTTGTCATACGCACCTCTGGCAGAAATTGTTGCTCCGCCTGTTATTTGACGGATAGTCGCATTATTGAGTGGTGCCCCGCAAGGTTCCCTGGTAATAACAAAACGCTTATTATTCATATTCGCAATTTGCTGATTTACTCCATCATCAACAGGTTTCAACAACACAGAACTATTCAATTCATATCCATAATTTCCCATCATACACATAATAAAATCGTTCAACATTCCTTTTCCATTGCGTCCGCACCCCCGAGCAACAATAAACTTCTGTAGAGTAATTCCATACATTCCAGTCGCAACAAGAACCATATAGAATTTCCTCACATCTTCCTCAGGTAGAATTTTCTCAATAATGGATTTCACATAATCAATATCTTCCTGTTTTGAAGGTTCATAATCATAACCAGTTGTTAGAGTTACATAATCGGTTTGTTTTGGTTTAACCCATGTGTCAGTATCCAAATTATAGATTTTATTATTGAAGGCAAATAGATTTGTTTTTGTTTCAAATTCCACTTCGTCATTCGCAATAAATTCCAATATTTCCCTCTTAACATTCGCTTTATAATGTGTTTTTTTCAAATCGGTAGCAACATCAGTAATGACACTTGATTTTTTTCTTAGTTTTTCCATTTCGTCGTGGTCTTTGATTAAGGCTGTTGAATAAAACATAGTTTCGGCTTTGATTTTGAATAGATTATGTAACTTTCCACTGAGTAATCTTGTAAGACAAGACGCAATTCCATCGCTTTCTTTCCAATAAACACCAGTGTAATTATACAACAGTCCTTTTCTAAATAGGAAATTCTTACCGAAATGATTATAAAACACTCTTGCTACATCATTTTCCGCTCCTGATCCAGATACAAGTCTTGTTTCTTCAGGAGTTAATGTTAAATCTTCCATCATATCAGTTTGAGGGTTTTCACATGAAACGATAATATTATTACTCAAATCATCACTATTAAAACTTAAATCTCTAATTTTCTTCATTTTCTCCAATCCTTCTTTTCTCATCTCTGAGATATAATCACTATTTTTTTCTTCCATTTCTTTTTTCATTTCAGGCGTTATAATAAATTTTCTAATTGTTTCCAAATAACTGGCTTCATAATCTATACAATGCATATTCCAAATAGTATTAACCCATTCAGTATCATCATTATATTTTGTGGATTTACTCATTACTTTATTTAAAATGTCTAATATTTTCTTATCCTTAGTTGGAGCAAATCTTTTTATTGTTCCAACACACCATGTTACACTATCCAAATCACTCATAGACGCTTTATTTAAACTATTTTCTATAAATGTATAATCAAAGTCAAGTGATAAGTTACCATCAACTTCACCTTCATATTGATTTTCTATAGGGTTATGTTTTGGTTTAATAATGTAAGTATCAATGTATTCAATCATATAAGGGGTTGTATTATTAAATGTTTTTAATTCTGTATTTCTTGCACAAGTATTTTTTAAAATCCATAAATCATCGTATTCATCAATATCAATATCTGTCATAATATAATCGTAACAAAAATATCCATGACCATCGTTAATTTCGTTTTCAAATTTAATATTCTGAGCCATAATAAGACTATAACGCTCATTTTCAGGCTTTCTTGAACCATATAATTGCCAATTACAAGAACCCCTGGAAATTCCAATATCCAAAATATCACTATAATCATTAGTTATTGGTATGTCACCTAACACAATACCGATATTTTCCAGCATTTTTGTTCTTAAAAATAACTGTTGATGATGTGACATATTAATATTAAATACTATATGTATTCCGTCTTTAGTTTTATCATCAAGACAATTAACATTAGGTTTTTCAAATACGAAAACCTGAAAATTCTCATTTTCATTTATATGATACATATGTCTGGAAATGATATCGCAATATAATGCAATCAACTCGTTAATATGGTCTTTTGTATGTTGTCGCTCTTTAATATTAGTTTCATATCTAAAATCCAGATCAATCAACAATGGATTATTACATTTTCTCTGTTTTTCTGTTAGGTATTCATTTTTTCCATCAATAAACACATGTTGATGATACAATTTATAAAATTCGTCTAAATCGTCATTCATAATACAGTATTTTCCAGGTAGGATACCTTTTCCATTTCCAATGCGTGTATGTGTAATATTATCTTTCTCTGTTGTTCTGTGATTAATAAGAAATTGTGTAAGTGTTTTGCTCATTCTATTATATCCTATTATATTATATATATATATTATATATTTGTAAGAATATATTTAATATATTTTATTACAAATATATTAAATTTCCTAAACTACCATAAATATTTATGGCTGAAATAATTAGCAGAATTAATTATCATTTTTTTATTATGTCGTAATCTATATCTTTCTCTCCTTATTTTATCATTATGATTATAATCACTATATAAACCAATCTTGTCATAATACTGTTCATATGGTTTTTTATTATCTCTAATTCCACCAAAAGAAGTTAATTTTTTTCCATGTTTAAATACATCATATTTCTTTTTAGGATTGGTTGATTTCTTAAATATATAACCATCTTTTTTAATATCATCCATATATATATATATTCATACATTATTAATATGTATTTTACTATTTAAATGCCTCTTAAGATGACGTTTAGTAACAGCACGATTACATACACAAATTATTTTAATAGATTGTTGAACCTTAATAATATCTTTATTAAGTTTTTTATATTCCCTGTTTTTCTCTCTAATATAATCTATATTTTGCTTCTTATAATTAGAAATTTGTAATTTTAATAATTCTTTATTATTTTGGTAGTATGTCATATATATATATGCGTGTTTTAAATAATTAAGTAAATATTTTTAAATCTTTATTAATAAAATACTTATCTTCTAAATGTTTCTCTCCATAATCAGAATGTATTTTATATAAAATATCATTATTTTTATCTATCGTTGGTTTCATCTTACATATAATTGTATAAACCTTAACATATATAGTATCAGTATCATTATCATTATCATTATCAGTATCATTATCAGTATCATTATCAGTATCAGTATCGTTAATAATAATCACATTATCCCCAATATTAAATTCTTTATCGTTTTCTATCTTTTCTTTAAGTTTATTTGTTAAATAGTTATATATATGTATTCTTGGTATTTTATCAAACATAAAATCAAGGTTCAACCTTTCTTTTAAAAAGTATTTAATTTTATTATTATTTTTTAGTTCTTTCAGCTCATTATTTATATAGTTATATAATTTATTCCGTGTTGTAGTAATATAACCCTGTTTATTATAGAAATAATCAATTACAATATGATATGCGTTTAATAACTCTGGTATATTATTATATCTAACCCTTCTTTTAATTTCATTATCCATTTATTATTTATATATAATTTATATAATATGTAAATAATTTTATTCTTCTAGTCTTCTATTCTTTTATTAAAATATAATCTTGTTGTTGAGAGACTGAATGACCCATTTCCTTTGCGATCTCCTTTTTTTCTTCAAAACTATCCCCAAATTTATTTGTTAAATAAATGTGTCTTAGCATTGATGCACCTATTTTTTTTTTACCAAATAATTTATTGAGAAGTCTGGTAATATCGTTTATTTGTGTATATGGACTTCCACTATGTTTTACAAGCAATCTCACCATTGTATTTTTTCCTAATTTTACTTTCATAAGTGGGTGGTGTTGAATATAATATGAAAATGCTTCTTTTAAATTGTCGTTTGAATTAAAATCTGTTATTTGTTGTCCGTATTTTTTACTTGTTTTATAATTATTAAAAATAAATCTATTTGTTTTAAGACATAAGTAGTTATTATTATCAGGCATTGATTCCAAATATTCTTTTACAATAAAACATTCTTGATAATCTTTATTTCTTCTTGGTGGTATATCAGTATATAAACAAATTAGAAAATATTTAATTATATTTTCATATTGAGATGGTGTTATATTTTTCTTTCCATAACCTTCAATCTTCTCTTTAAGATTTTTCTTTATTGTTTCAATCTCTTCCCATGAAACCCAGTTATCTTTTTGTGATTGTGATTTTGTATTATCAGGATTTTCTATTTTCTCATTATTTTTTAATTTATTTATAATATCCATATAACTATTTTTAGATTTATCATATTTTTTCTCATCTTTAAATAATTTATATACTCCTAAAATAGAAGCAATAATATTAATCTGTGTAGAAACCGCATAATGTTCTATCAACTTCATTATATTTTCTGTTTTTTTTAAAAATGCTAAACTCTTATAAGGTTTGTTCTCGTTAATTTTAAATAAATTTTTAATATATAAATTAGCAGTGCTTTCAGTAAGTCCGCTTTCCGTCAATTGATTTTGTAAATAAATCATAAAATCATTAACAATCATTATATATATATAGTAATATATTAAAATTATTATTTAAATACAAATCTGCTAAATGTAATTAAAAAATAATACAATATTCTTATTATTATACTTTATTACCGTTATTTTAGTTTATTTAATGTAAGAAAGTTAAAAAAACCGCACCGTAATCGTAATAAAATTAATTTTATTACGTGTAATATGTTAAAATGGCTACATTCTTACGGTATTTATGCTTTAAACAAGTTATTTATTGGTATTCTTACGGTATTTATACTTTAAACAAGGTATTTATTATTATTATTACATTATTTTATCACAGGGTCTTTCTAATAGATTTTAGAGAGAAACAAATAAGTATTAGAATTAATATATTAAACCTCCACCCCAATCACCTCCTCTGTTGTTTTATCTTCTGCTGACTGATTAACAGAAGTTATTTCCAAGTCCCCAAGCATGGCATTGTGGCATTTACTGGATTTAAAATACTTTCGCATTATATACGAAATAACACTCAATACCAACCCTCCAATAGAACCACTTAATATTATAGTAACATGTTCTTCCGTTAATTCACTCATTTATGTTTTATCAGTATATTATTAAATCTAATATTTAAGAAAAAAGGACATTTAACAAAATCTAAAAAGTGTTAAAATATCCTTTTTTATTATCCTTGTATAATATAAATGAGTGAATTAATAGGATATTCTAATTATATCAAAGACCGCTTAGACACTTTAACCAACACGGTTCATATTATGGATGACCTGATCGCAGAGAGAAACGCGATAATCGCTCACAGATTTTCTAAAAATACAGCACAGCCATACAGTTTATCTCTATTAAGAAATATAATAGACCGTGGAATTAGGCTCATAGAATTTGATGTATCAGAAACCGATGACGATGTTGACCCAGACGATAGAGTATTTTTTCTATCTCACGGAACAGGGGGTCTTGAGGAAGTCGCCCCAGAAGATAGACCAGCAGAAATAACTAAAGATACATATAATAAATCCATTATTAATTTCAATAATAAATATTTAAACAACGCTGATACACTGCCTTCTCTCCGTGAAGCGTGGAATATGTTAAAAAATGAGGAAGTGGTTCTTTTAATGGAAGCAAAAACTACAAATACAACAGGATTAATTAATTACTGTGAGAATGTCCTTAAAATGGATAAATCACGCGTTATATTCCAGGATTTTGATAATTCTCAATTGACTGTATTTAAAAACGCAGGATATAAAACAATGAAATTGTCTTCGGGTCCTTTATTATCAACTCAGGAAATAGCTGACTATGATTATTATTGCGTGAAAGGTACTACAGCAAATGCTAATGCGTGGCAGGCAGATAGTAGAATATCTCAATTCTTCCTTTATACGTCAAATAGTCCAGCATATTTTGGATACTATTTAGGTCTTGCTTCAAAAGTGGTCGGTTGTTTTAGCGATTGTGCTTTGGCTGATTATAAAAAATTAACAGTTCCTGATAGGTCTTTATTAGACCCAAAAAATGGATATGTTTCGGTTATTCACGAAGACCATAACCTCGCAAAGAATACATATGTAGGGTATGATACAACAGGAAATTTAATATTGGATTTCAAAACTCAAGGAAATCCAGGTGCTAACGACAATATTTATATTACTTTTCACGGATATCTTATTCAATTTAATAAATTCTATACAATGAGACTTGAAGGAATGAGTGGATCAGCAACAAACTGGGTTGCGTTGTTTCTACGATTAGGTTTGGATTATACGGAAGTTGATAAATCTCCAAGTTCAAGAGAATTCACTTTTAACACTTTATTTAGAAATAATCGTCAAGTTGATAGTTATCTATTGAAAGATGAAGATGCTGATCAAGAAGGAACAACATATACACGCCCTAGTGGAGAAGAATATATTACTTTTAGAGTTAGTAAAAATGATGATGGTTCTCAATTTATTTTTGAAATGGCGAGTGAAAGTGATCCTAAAATTGCGTTTGTCGCTGATAAGACGGTTCAAATTCCATATACACAATTAAATAAATGGGACTTCTCAACTACTAATCATATGTTCCTTGGATTTAAAAAGGATGATGATACCACTGGAAAAATAACATGGTATGATAGGGATTATGAAAGTTTTAAAATACCATAAATGATAACCATTTTAGAATGATTATATAAGAATATAAAATACTGTTATATATATGAAACCTGACATATCATATTATCAGAAAAATAGAGAGAAAATGAAAGCGTCAGCTATAAAGTATTATAAAGATAATAGGCTTATAATTAATAACTCAGTAAATAGAGAGAAAAACCCTGAATTATATGAATGGTATATTAAAGACGCTAGTAACGCAGTATTTAAAATTAGACACGGTTCATTTAGTATTAAAGAAGACCTCCATAAATATTTCTTTGGAGAGAAGATTATAGAAAAATCTATGACAAAGACTTAAAAAACTTATTTGTTTCTCTCCACATATTATATATAAAGAGAATGCCTGAATTTAAACCATTACCTGTTTTTATTAATGAATACCCTGTTATGATGACATACAGCGAAAGCAAAGCAAACGACGGATGGATAAAAGCGAATATGAAAGGTGGTCGTGTCAAGAATTACGGAGTGTTTGATGGAGAGAAAATATCACCTCCTCCTAATGACGGGTGGGCTGGATGTCAGCCTCCGTTGTATTACCAAAAACATAAAGCCAAAGGGTATTGAGCGGGATATTGAAATTTATATTATTATTTAATAAGTAGTAATATAAATATTTTAAAAGGGTTAAAAGAGTTAAGGTTCTTCTATAGTGTATGTTTGTTTAAGTTGGGCTATATATGTTTCCAATTCATTAACACGGTCAGACAAGTCTTTCTTATCATCTTCATTAGCAGATTGTAAAACAGTTGTATTTCCATTTACGGTAAAATATGCGTGTTTCTCTCTAATAATAGTATTATCTACATAGTGAATTTCAAAGTTATCTAACGCTATCTTTAATCCAGCAGGTAATTGCAATGTAATAGATATTAAATACTTATCAATTAATAATTTGGATAATGGTATTACATATCTGTTATAATTATCAGTGTTTCTTAATAAATATATGGGGAAATTTAAAATTTTAGCATCAATAAATTCATCATCTTCATTATCAAAATATATTATAACAGCATTAATAGAAATATCAGTATCTAAAATATCAGTTTTTATTTTTACATCACAATCAAAAATATCATTTGTTAAAATGTTAGACGCATCAAAAATACTTGGATTTGCTCCATTATTCAATAATGCTATCTCTTCTACTCCTGAAGATACTTGTTTCTCTACAGCATGTATATATTCATTACTTATATCTCTCTGTTCTATAACATTAATATTATTAAATGTTTTAACAGGTTCATAATTAGTATTATTCAAAGTATAATGGAAGTGTTCGTCTTCCAGGGTTGAAGTATCTATATTTACAAATGAGGCATCGATAGGGGTTTCTATCTTAATTACATCTGTATTCTGTTTGGTATAAGTTGAAGTTCCAGAAATCAATAAATCACGACTGTTTGTTGATATTAAAGGAGATGTTAATCCACCGAATACGAAATTAATATAACTACTTTGTACTGAACTTGCTAAACTTGTTGAGAACTGAATATAAATATAAATATTATTTGCTGGTATATCTAATGGAATATTAAAATTAAATAATAGTTCCATTTCTGTAATAGATTTATTATCATTATTTGGAAAAACATCATCTATATTATTACCATACATATTTACTCCTCTATAATTATGCACAGAATTAACAGTCTCTGTAGCATAGCATAACACCTCTATATTATTACCATTGAAAGTTGGGGCTTTTCCTAATATTCCCTGAGCCATAAATGTGCTGTCATTTGTAATATCACGATCATTAATATATGGTATATTTAATTTAACTTGTAATCGCCCTTTTTTAATAGTGGATACTGTTAAATCCTGATATACAATACCGTAAAATTGGAATAATGAAGGGTTTATTTTGGGTGTTGATTGTAAAATATAAGCATTTGATTTAATAATGCTATCATTAATTATTTCTGTGCTAACTAAAGGGGTTATTGGTATATACATTCTAGTAGGTTTCGTGTAAAACGCTTCAGGTTGTAATGATATCCCTCCCCATTGTCCATAATTATTAAATTGTTTTCCAGTGATATTATAAGTTGTAAATGATTGTAATAATTCACCGCTAATTGCATCATCTACATATTTTTTATTTGTTGCGTCATTATCTTCTGTTGGCGTTCCTACATTTATAACTCTATTATTTTCAAAAGTGGTTGTTTTATCTTTTAAAAATTTACAATTAGTCTCAGTGCTTGGTCTGCCATTAGTGAAAATTAATAAATCATCATTAGACCGTGTTCCAATATATGCACCTTGTGTCGTATTAATATAAGTTGTTAATTCAACATCATTATTTTTTTGACTAAATCCATATGATCTCGCATTACTTGATAATATCTGAGTTGGACCACTTAAAGTTCCGCCTGTTAAAGGAAGATATTTCTCTCCTTCTGTTGTTATCGCATCATCTACATATTTTTTCGTTGTTGCTTCATTATCATTTTGTCCTGTTAATAATCCTGTAATTCTATTATTATCCATGGCAATCCCACCAGTCATAGTTCCTCCTGTCAATGCAAGTCGTGTATTTACACGGTTATTAACATATAGTAAATTTGTTAAATCACTATTAAAATTTGGTGCTAGTGATGTATATATTCTTTTATTTCCAAGGTTTATATCACTTGTAAATATTGATGTTCCAGTATTCAATGTTAAAACTTTTGAACCTCCAGTGTAAATATCACATACAGGACGCGGACATTTAATATTAACAAGATTATCACCCCCATTTGCATATTCATCTTTAATAGTCATATCTCCAATACTTAACTCTTCATCTACTTTTAGGTCTCCAGTTATTCTTCCACCAGTTAAAGGAAGGAATGTTCCTGCACCACTATCAATATCTATAACAACACTTGATTTGACCCCCTGCTCGTCGTTTAAATTTAGTGTTTTAGTTGGTTTAACAAATGACAGCGTGTAATCACCATCACCGTTATGCGTTCCTATTCGTGCGTTAACATCTAATATATTGAGATTATTATCATATGGTAGATTATTCCACATATTAGAGGACATTATATATATTATGAACGGATATTAAAATAATTGTTTTTATCGATTTAAATATGTTTTAAGTTTAATAGATTAAATCAATAACGAGCCGATAATCACTCTCTAGTGTTGCTGGTTGTCCTATTGAATTCAATAGCCTGATGTTAAGACTATTAATATATGCTCCAGGTTTAAGTGGATATTCTGGGATTGTATTGCCTCTGTATAAAAAGATGTCGCCTAAACTGATTTGATTGAATGTAATGATTTCGGCAGTGGTTGGGTTGTTTGCTGGGTTGTTGTTGTATGGAGTATTTACCGTCGCGGTTTCATTAAGTAGCCCGTCAATCTGAATATACAATTCATTCAACGGAATTACACTTGGAGGGTTTGGGCTGTTATTAGAGAAAGATAATGGATATTCACCGTTAGGATACCCTAACTTAAACCAAAATGTGCTGTTATCACTTGTGATTAATATTTGTGCGTTTTGATTTATAATCATTATATTAGTTTGTAATCTTTCATGGTCAAAACTAAAAACAGGCGTTAGGGTTGTTCTATATTGGCTGGTTGTGTCTGTGCTGGTGAAAATAACATTCGCAAAATATACATTCAATTTATCAAACAAATCCTTTTGTGTATGGTAATATACATTGCTTAACGGCGTGATATCAATATCATATTCAAACGTTTCTGTGTTAGTCCTAATTGCAAATTTTAATCTTGCTTGACCTGGTTGGATTAATTTTGCTAAATAGATAGTTGAAAATGCTGTAATACGCGCCCCTATCGCGTTATGGATTGGGGTAGTGAAATTATAAGTGACGTCATGAATTTCATCACTTGGATCTTTGAATTTGGAATTCAGAATTACTTGCTGGGGTTGAGATGGAGAAGACATTATATATATTTAGTAAGAGATAATAAATATGTATTTTAACGGGGATATAAAGAGATTTCGGTAAGAATTTAAGTTATTACTTGAATGAAATCTGCTGACACTACAAGCTGGCGCGTATGTTTGAAAAACATAATACACTGACGGTTGTTACCTGCTGGGAGACCCAAAATTTCCATCATCAAACGACCACCTGTAAGACTTACATTAACACCTGAGATTGAGTTCAGGTTCAATACACGGGAGAGATTGACTGCCAATACTGAGTTACGGTAATCCGAATATCGAGCGGGTAAGGCGACATCACCATCTACGATACCATTCAAGAAACCGGTAGCACTGATTACTGGGGAGCCTTCTAGATATTGTTCGTTATCATTGAGGGTTGCCTTTTGTAATTCATGGAATGCTTCACTTGCGGTTGTAATAGGTTCGCTAAATACATTACGACTATCAATATAGAATTGATAAGTAGCCCCTGCCATTGTTGCTTGATTCCATACCTGAGTTGTCGCTGTTGGATAGAGAGAACTTGTTGATGCTGGTTTTTCAGTTAAATAACAAAATACTGCGTCCAAGTTGGAAGCGTTTAAGTTAGTTTTCAGGTTAATGTTGGTTCCGTCTTGGGTTTCGTTGGTGATAAATACGGATGGATACATAAAGGATACGGACTGATCCATGACCATACGGCGGAAACTGTCATCAACTGACGCGTCCATTTGAAGGAAATCTGCTGCTAAATAAACATTGTCTAATTTATAGTTTGCGGGTAGAGCTTCCCCTTTTGGTGATACGAAACAATCCCCGATTTGTGCGAGGGTCATGCGTAGCAATAGAGGAATAGCCATTATTGGAATATAAGAACGGTCTAAATTGAAGAAATTAACTATTTCTTTCAGAGGAACGGCGATTTCGAAAACACTGTCACCTGCGGTATCACCTGTGCGGTCGGTTAAATATACGCCTGATTGTGCGCCTGTAGTGGTAATGGATTGATACATTCCCGAACCCAATTGTCCGGATGTGCGAAGACGATCGGAACTCTCATACAACCGACTACGCAGAGCATTCCAACTATGAAGGTTACCGGTATCCAGACTAGTCTCTAAACTTTGTCCTTTGCATTGAAGAGTGTAGCCTTGACAGAGAGAACGCCAGCCCGCCTTTGGGAATGGATTGAGGAAATCAGTGCCACCATCACTTACCCGACCTATTGTCAGTTTTGCGTGGAGGATTGCGGATCCAGCGTCCAACCATTCTTGCGAAGAAGCGATATTGAAATCCAATACAGCCCCTCCGTTAAGGTTATCACCTGAACCGTTTGGACGTATTGTGCGTCTTTGTCGCGAGACTACAACGTCATTTGACCGGAGTTTTGATTGAAGTTGAATGGGAACTTCTTGTGGGAGACCTTTTGATTGAAATCCTGTTGCTATCATTATACAGTAGACTAATAATATATTTTTTATTTTTTAATCTTCTAAATAGTTATTATCTATTTTAAAACACTTATCCCAATTTCTATAATATCTTTGACTAAATGGTTTCTTTAAATTCATAAAAATAAAATCATAGTCAAAATGATTATTACGACGGAGGTCTTTCGCCAATTCATAAAAGAAATTGTCCGGGCATTCCTCGCTAATGTCATTTAATTCTTTACGGTTCATTCTATTGCTAAAATAGATATTGCTACACGCATTGACCCGTATTGGTGAATTCACTAATTTATATTTTTGTGAAGTTAAAATACAAGAAACATATTGATGCCTTGCTCTGATATAAATATTAACCATTTCGTTTTGACGTTTTTGGTTAATGGTAGTAATTAGATCGTCGACCAATAGTAGGACGGGTCGGGCTTTCTTTTCTCTCTTTTTCTTCTTCTGGAAATCCAATATTGCTAAAATAAAATCTTCGTCATAATGGTCTACAACGTTTTGCTCATGTCCTTCCATTACTTTCTTTAAATCCTTATAACTCTCATCTGTTTCATATGTTGGACTCATTATAAATATCTGGTCGGGCTTAAAGACTTTGCTATATCCATATTTTGGATTTGTCAATAAATCATTAATAGCAAAAGATTTCCCACTATATGATGGTGCAAAGACATTCAACCTAAAGGCTGGATTTGGATTCGGCATGTGTGACGGTATATTTTTCTCTATTTTCTTAACCCATTTTTTATCCATAGTTAATATATATTAAATCTAGATATATAAACAGTGTTTTTAATGTATTATCAAGCCTTCATTTGATATAACATATTTCGTAATTCGTCAGTGCTTCGTTTATCGGCATTTGGTATTCCTTTATATCTCGCTGTAAGTAACAAGTCCTCTCGTGGTTTGGTTCGTAATTCATCAAATTGCTCCACGTTTCTTAAACCTTCTGAAACCTCGCGGAAGTTGTATCCACGGATCCCACTCCTTCGTTTTTGTAAGGCTTTTAATGTTTGTTGTGGTTGATTTCTTTGGTTGCCCATTGCTCCTTTAAACTCAAAAAAACGGTTATAGTTTGGATTGCTCGTTTCAATTCGTTTTCCAAAATCATTCAATATATACTTTGCTTCTTTATCTAATCCAAACGTTGCATTCCAATCAAAGAAACTCCTAAGTCCATGGTAACGCTTGATTTTCTCGGCTAGTCCAATTGCTCCTCTGCCTCGCATAGCCAATAATTTCGTGTTGTAATCTTCTTGGACTTCTATCCCTTGGCTTATAGGGTCGCCTATCATTCTATAATGTAATAAATTCTTCTGCTTTTGTGTTGGTCTCCATCCTACCATTCCTAACGGGCTTTTTCCCATATTGAATACAATTGCTCTCTCTATCTTGTCTGGAAATTGGTCTAACAATATACTGGCTCTACTACCTCCTAATGAATGTCCGTAAATATTAAATTTACGATTTGGATACCGAGTTATTATATCTAACCAGTCGTTTTGTGCGTCTCCCATAATCGCCCCAGTGTCTCCTCCTCTGAATAATATAAATGCGTTACTATAAAAATCTATTGGGTCGGATGTACCTTTTAATGCTATATGATGCCCTCCTTTATAATCACTGTAATATACTAAATCCTTACTTTCAAATTCTAAATTATACATTCCCTTCTCTCCGATAAACGGGCTTCTCTCGCCTTCGTTTTTATAACTTTCTTCAAGCAAATACAAAGGTAAAAAATAATAACTGAATGCTCCATTCTCGTCTTTATACGCTCTTGCAATTGCGTCCGCATCCCCTGACCTAAATGGTACGTCTACGCCAATAGAAAACACTCCAAACTCTTGAAACTGTTCTCGTGGGTCGTTTCTCTCCGTTTCTTGTCCCTCATCTTCATCAAAATCTGTTGGAATATTAGAGAGACGTAATGGAAACCTATTGAGTGGGTCTATGCCTTGATTTCTTCCTTTCTCTTTTGCTATTTGTATTTTGTAATAATTGAGTTCTCTCGCTACATAGTCGCTCATTGTAAATTACAATTATATTATAAATCGTCCTTTTTAGTTGATTTTCGTAGCCATGATCGTCGGCGGACTACTGGATCTTGTGGTTCTTTCTTCATGGCTTGGTTGATTATCTTCTGTTTCTCCGGTGTCGCAGTGGTTCCTTTAAATGCTCGGTCTATTGCTTGCACAGGAACCTGTTGTGGATTTGTCCCAATAGATTGTGATGATACTAGGCTCGGGGTTGCTGCTGTTCGTTTGGTGGATTGTCGTCCTGGGCTTTGAGGTTTTTCTCTCCGTTTGGTTGTGCTGGCTGATACCGTCTGTGTTGTCATTTGTTGCTGGGCTTGTTGAATTGCCCCCGTTGGTGTTTCTGTTTTCATTCTTGCTTTCGGTTTGAATTCACGCCCTGTTCTGCTCTTCCATTCTTCCACTGCCAATAATTTTGCTCTTTTTGTATCTAAACTTGTGGAATGAATAAAATTAAACTCATTACTATATGGACTTGGTTTAAATGCCGGTTGTATTGCTCCCTGGGCGGTATATTCATTAATCTTTACTTTATAGTATAAATCCATTAAGTCTCGTAGTTCTTCATTCTTCTCTGATTGGGTTTGTGTTTTCAATGGTTGGGGTGTTGCCCTGGGTTCTAATGTCTTAGGTTCTTGGACTTTGAATGAATGGATAGTTTTATATACTTGGTTAAATTCTTGATCCACAACATTCCCTAATTGAACGTTGTTGATTGTAGGCGTGAATGCCATTATAGTTCCATATGTTTTCATAATTATAATATGGATTGATATTTTAATAATCTCTTTTTAGGTTCATGTTACCAAATATTGTCAATATTCAAATTGAATTTGTTGGATGGTTTGCTATTATACGGTTCGGGTTCTAAATCCTTCTTGACAACCTTTTTTGGTGCTTTCCGTTTCGGTTTTGGCTTCGGTTTTGGCTTCGGTTTTGGCTTCGGTTTGACAATTTCCTCCGCTTCTTCTAAATCGTCTTCCTCGTCAACGCTAGATATTGCTAGTGCTTTTTTCTTGGGTTGCTTTTTAACTGCCTTAGCCTTGGTCTTTGGCTTCGGTTTTTCAATAATGGGACTTTTCCCTTTTGCCCCTTTTGCCTGAGATTTTTCTAAAATCTTATTTGTTAAATCTTCTTCTTCCTCTTCTTTAGGTTCTTCGGTTTCATTTTGCTCTTCCTCAATATCATATTCCTCGTCAGGCATACTCTCATCCACATCCGGGATTTCTTCCTTTTCAATTTTAATATTCTCGGTTATCACTTTCGCGGTTTTCTTTCTGGGCATTATATTATTACTATATAATTAAATTTATACTTTAAAACTTATTTCTCTCTAAATATATATAATGGAAGATTTACAACAACCGAAAATAGACGTATCGATGAACCTCATAAAATCCGCTCGTGAAGAACTACTGGAAAAATTCGGTGATAATCCTGACTTGAATAAAATGGGTGTCTTTTGGTTTGATGTGGATACAGAAAAAAGGACTTCTAAGCCTGTTGATGAGTTATTTAATCATTCGTCGCTAAACCCGCCTACTGATGAACTATCGTCGTCTGTTGTCTCTACGTCATAATTATTTACTTTAATTGCTCCTACATGGTTCAATGGTATCATATCCACGGGTTTCAAAAACATATTGATATAACAAATAACCTCTTCTCTCCTGATATTTTCTACATTTATAGTAAATGTAATATGGGGTTTTAACCTCATTCTCAGGGTAATGTTCCCATTTTCTAGTTTGATATTATCAAACCTCTTTTTATGAAATGTCTGGACTAATCGCCTAAACAGATCGTCCCTTTCTTCACCTTTTCTCAGTTCGTAATTCAATTTCCGTTTTATGGTTTTAAGTTGGCGTTCTATTGGGTTCATTTATAGTATCATTACATAAGTATTTTAATATTATAACTTATTAAAATATTTAATTTGGCGTTGTTGGTAATTGGCTTTTTTATTTGGCTGATTGTTTAGGGGCTTTTAAGAAGCATTGACCCCTTAATTTGTTTTTATTTTCAAAATAACACGTTTTACACTGTTTTTTCCACCTCGGTTCTGTTTTTTTAATAGAATATGTCTCACATTGTTCGCATTTCCTGAAGTTTTCCATTATCTTAATATCTCTTTTCACCATTTCTCTATATAGTTTTTTGTTTGTTTCATTTGTAATCAATCGTTTTTCAACACAACAACAACCCATCACTATTTTTCTCCTGACATATCGTAATTTTACTTCATGAATATTATTAATCGCATGACCACAACAACATATTCCTTTTTGTTTAATTATATTTACTATTCTATTCGTTTTAATAGTTTTATGATTATCAAGATTATTCATTATAGTAATATCTATGTCATTCATAATTTCAATCTCTGAAAGATTAGAAATATTCTTCCACCCTTTTATTACATTAGAGTTTTCATTAATTAAAGCAAGCCCTAACGCAAAATAATCAGGCATTCCAAACTTTCTCTCTTGTATAGTTCCTGCTTTCGTTTCAATAAATACTCTTTTTAAAGTAATCTCTCCATTCTTAACGGCACTCTTAGCCATTCGTCTATATGAAGCAAACAAATCCATTTGCTCCAAAATATTCCCACTTCTATCAATATAAAACTCATTCATATCTAATTTCTCCCTACATCCGTCAAGAAACCTTATTAATTTATCGTCGATCACAACTTTAGTTATATTATTTAGTTGATCCCAATAAAATTCATTATCTACGATGATGCTTTCCATTTGTATAATCGTTGTTGTTGATTTATCTTTAAGTTCTTTTTACTCAATATATTCTTATAGATTTTAATTACCACGTTCCAGAATTCCCCATATAATCTCAGGGTTGAGTATGTGTTTATTCCGTTTCAAATATTGATACATTTTCTTGTTTTCTTCAAACTCCTCAAACAATAAATCGTTCATTAATCCATAGTTTCTCTTGTAATAGTTTTTCATTCTCCGGACTTTCAATTTATCCTCGTTTTGATGATAATAAGCATTGTCATAAAGTTTTCTTGTATCTGCTCGGTTCATTTGTTTGTTGTAATTATATATGAGTAATTATATTTAAATGGTTTTGACTTAACTATAATTAATAATCGGGATTTTAAAATGTCCTGTTTCTTATCCGGCGAAATTTTAAAATGTCCTGTTTCTTATCCGGCGAAATCAAAAAGTCCTTTTTTCAAAAAGGAAAATGACCTGACACCATAAATGAGTTAGCGTGTCATTTTATTTTAGAGCAGTAATTATTAAGGTCTTGTTTCTACTATAGAGCAGGTAGAGCAGGTAGAGCAGGTTATATACTTCCACGCGATATTTAAATTTTTTACCAGAGCACATACATGTGCTCACCCTTTTTTTTTTAATTCTGACTGGAAGTGCATAACCTGCTCTACCTGCTCTACCTGCTCTAAACACCAAACTCACACGCTAACTAGAAAATATAGAAAAACTAGCCACACGCTAACTCGTTTATGGTGTGAGGTCATTTTCCTTTTTGAAAAAAGCACTTTTTAAAAAATAGCTAAAACGGCGGTAAAAAATATGTATTTATTTATTATTATTTAATACGGCGGTCAGTGATCATCTTCATCTTCACTTTCTACCTCATCTTCTGAAATCCATTTAATTCCAGACCAATATCTATTACCACAACTCATTCCTTCATTCAATCCAATCTTTCTCATCTCCTGATTAAATCTCCTATCACTCATATCAATGCCTTGTTTTTTCCTCCATTCACTCAAATCCCGTTTTTTAACTCTGTCATCACTCAGTCCAGTAATTTTAAAAGATTGTAGCAGTTGTCCGTCAATTGTCATGTCTCCAGTCCAGTTTTCCATAATTGATTTCATTCCTACGGGTTCAGCCATATTCATGTTTTCCTGTAAATGTTGTCCAAAATATAAAATCAAATGTTGGAGTCCAACCTTGAACCATTTTTTTCTCAATGTCTTCTTAATGTTCGCATCAGCAGACTTTTCGTTATCTTTACAATCTTCAGGGGATTTTTGGACGAATGTATAAGGATATTCTATAAACTTGGCTCTGGCTCTCATCGCATCATCAAAAGGGGTTATTTTGGGTAAATCATTAATAAACGCATACACGGTTGTTTGTAGGTAGAAATTGGTTTCGTTCTCACGCATTCCACGACCTTGTAATTTATCACCGCCCGACGCAATCTTTTTTATAAGGTTACCGTTAAGGGTTGTCTTCATATTAATTTCATTTCCAAACAACAACCTTTTATGACGGGCTAAATAGAAGGGTCTCATTTTCATCGCTTCATCTTGGGTATTATTCGAATACGCCAATATTTCACCGTTAAATGTTCCAACAAAATCTCCAAAGGCTTCTTCCATCGCATTACAAGTTGTTCCTTTACATGAATTTGTTCCACCAAGACAAAAGTAGAAATTCTTCAAATCAACCTTTCCACGCAGTCCATTATAAAACGCTTGGATTAGATAATTAGCCTGTCCGTCGTCTTCTTTAAACGCATTTTTAAATAATATATCAAATACCTTTAAAGTCCACTCCTTAGTTTTCTCAGTCTGGTGATGGAAATCCATATCAATCCTGTTATAAAATACGACGTCCGGGTCAAATTCATATAACTCATTATTTTCAAAATCAAATATTCCATTTTTAAACAACAGTTTTCCAATTGACGATCTATCAGTTCTATCCACCCAATCATCGTCCATTGATAATAATTTAATAATCGGTGCAACTCTTTTTAATGAGGCGTCATTACGTCCATAACTGTCATCACTTATATATTCCCTACCTGTCAAAGGGTCAGACTTGTAAATACGGAAATATTTAGCAAATTCATAAACGTATTGTCTTACAATCTGGTCTCCATCACTTGTCCACATTCCAATTTTATTATTAAATCCATACAATACAGTTTTACAATACTTAAAATAATTAGGGCATAGTTTCGCAAGTTTCTCGGCAACATCCGCGTCAGTTCGGACTCCGTCATATAACCAAGATTTTTTAAACTCCACACCATTCACTGTAGTCTTTCCATCACTATTTACTTTATCACAATAAATATCCTCATCCGTATAATATTCATCAAACTCTTTAATTTTCAAACCGATTCGCATTCCGCTCTTTTTATAAATGAAATTCTCACATTCACGGATACACTCCACAGGTATTGTTTTAGCGTCTTCATTCGAATTATTTTTTAATCGCATTAAACCACCGTCAAATATAATGCTGTCCATTGAAAACCCCTTTTTACCCATGAAGTCCTTCACCAAATGAATAATGAAATTCTCAATAGTAAATAACAAATGAGACAATAATGAACCAATTTGATTTCCCTTTTTAATTCCTTGAAATCCATTGTCTTTTTTCTTTTGATTGACAATCTTTTTTAACTGTTCGCATCGCGGGTCATTGTAAAGGGTGTTAGCAATAGCCTTCAATTCATCAAAGAAAGGTTTTAACCAAAGGATTTCGTAATCAGAATTAAACTCAGGATGGTCTTTAATCATATCACTAAGAAATGAACCATAAGTTCCACCAAACATCAGGCGGATAAATAATTGTTTTATGTTCGCTTTTGGTAGGTTCATTTTTGTCATACATTCTTGCATCATTTCATCCCGGTCTTTGCAGTATTTTGTTATAAAGGTGTTTGGAATATCCCACGCATCCGTTAGATTTTTAAGAATGGAAGGGCAACAATTGACGATATCCAGATCGCAATATTGAGTTCTATCAATAAGAGTATTACGAATGTAAGCACAAAATCGCTGTAATGAGCAAACACCTTTCACATAATAACGTCCGGATTTGTTACGGAAATATTCAGGATTAATAAAATAACCTTTTTTAGTGTTTCGCTTCAGCAATTTCGCAAGAGATCGCAAGTTCTTAATATCCAAGTCCAAATTTTGTTTGCGTGTTTCATACCATTTATCAGCAGGAAGAATAGTTTCAATAAGAGATTTAATAACTTTCATTACATCAGTCCTAAAGAATTCAGTCCCCGTAAATGAAAGGGGATATTCATAATTAATTATATCTTCAATAGACATTATATCAACGGATGGCTTGTATGTAGTATTAGTTGGGTTCATCATTATATAATATCAGGATAGATTTTCTGTTAAATTCTACTGTTATACTTATTATGTCAATTTATCTTTAAGTTGATTTAACTCAATCAATTTTTATTTCGGCGGGGTTGTAAATAAGTATTTGAAAAAAGAACTCAATATAAAAATATATATTGATTTCTAAACTACTTCTATTACATTTTATTCTGGAACAACAATTGTATCATACACATCACGGTCGCTCACTTTATCCATTAATCGGTTTAATAGGAAGTCAATTTTATCATCACATTCCATAAACATTTTTTCATAATCTATAATTGATTGTAGACGACAAGGGTCGTGAAGATATTTATGAATTTCACTTTCTAATGGGTTATAACATTGTGCTTCATATACATCTTCTGCTTTTTCCAAATTTTCAATTGTTATTCGCAACAAATTACGCATAAAACGAACTTGTTTTGGATGGTTATAATTACCATCGTTTAAAATGGTCTTGATGAAATTCTTGTAGTATTCGTTTCTGGCAATAAATCCAATTAGGTCTTGTAAATCATCGGTATCAAGAATATAATGTGTCATCTTTCCGTTATAATGTATATTGAGTAGATTTCTTTAACTTGTTATAACTCAATCAATTTTTAGTTGGGACAATTAGTTAAATATTCGAATACGTCTGCTTCTTCTGCTGCTTCTTCGTCTGCTTCTTCTTCTTCTTCTGCTTCTTCTTCTTCTTCTTCTTCGTCAATATATTCAGCTGAAAATGGATACCTGTTGTTTTCAATTAGTTCTATAGCCTCATCCCAAATTGCGTCTACAATATCATAATCATTATCGAATAAATAAGGTTTTTTAAAAATCCTTGTCACTTTATTATTAAGTTCAGTCCAGAATATGTTAATCAATGACTCATTTGCACCTTTGTAATCAATCTTACGACTGATTTCACTAAATGCATATTCAATATAATTTTTATTCATCACCACTGTCATAAGAATTCCACAATTAACCGAGTGATTATTAGCCATAATGAAATGTTTAACAAGTTCTAAAAGAATTTAAGATACCACTTATTTATGGGCATTTGATTACTTCAATTTTTATTTGCGTCATTTTTATCAAGAAAAATATTATATTTCTCTAAGATGGGTCTTATCGCATCTATTCTTTCCATAAAATATTTACTAAATTTATTTAAGTTCAGGTTTTTCTTTTAATCTTAATAATCTTTTCAAAGCTTCATTAACCTCTTCTTGAAATCCTTCTTCTCTCAATTCTCTCGCAGTTTTCCAGGTAGCCTCAGCCACTGGATAACCTTTCCATTTTACTAGAAAACTCAGGATACCCTTATTACGCTTCGCTTTAATCAATTTTTCCACAACATATTTAACAGTCAATTTATCGGCATTTTCAACATCTCCCCCTTTAATCACTTGTAATTCCGGACGCTTGAATAACCCCTTCAGTTTCTCTCCGTCAGCCTTTGATTTAATTGCATATAAAATTGGATTACTTGGGTTCTTCTTTGGTCTTTGTATTCTAAACACTGTAAATAATTCTTCAGTCCATTTAATCGCACTCTCCTCAATATTATGTTTATCCTTTTCTATCGCTAACCTAACAACATCCCCTATTTTAATATCGTCTTTATGTTGGTTGGTATTATTTTCCAATACTTTCTCTTTCTCTCCATCTGCCTTATCAGGTGCTACCTCTGTTTTCTTTGTCAGTTGATGGATTGCCTGTTTATTAATGAAGTCTTCCACTTCTTTCCGTGGCACTTTATTAAATATTAAGTCAGTCATGGTAATCTTTTTTAAGAAAGCCTGTAATGATCCTTCATCTTCCATTTCTTTAAGTTCGTCTGTAATAAATCTATGAACATTATCCCGACTTTTCTTGTATCCACGCTCATAATAAAAGTAATTGATTACCGCGTCATAAGCGTTTAATAATTCAGGGGTATTTTTACTTCTACGTGTTCTTTTAATAGTTCCGTTTCTAATCCCTTCTTTTCTCTCCGCTTCGGCTTGCTTTTTCGCTTGAAGTTCTTCCCACTTTTCAAACGCATCTGTGTATAAATAAACTCCAATCGGTGATTTTCCTGTCACATTAATATATTGAACTGACCAACTCACTCTGTTTTTACCATTAAATAGTGTAAAATATTTAGTCTCTTTATTGTTAGATCTCAAATACCCACCCAATCTAACCTTTTTATCAATTGTAATATAACAAACTTTCATACCCGTTTTCAACTCTGATAATTCGCCTGTATATCTTTCCACCCCGTGTTCTTTCCATTGTTGGATAACATCATCTAATTTCTCACTATATTGTTCATGATCGGTTTTAATCCCTTCTGGGTATTGATAATCTATTTTGTATTTTTCATTTTTAAATGTTTTCACACCATTCGTCGTTGTTGTTGTCATCTTGAATATATATTTATATTATACATATATATTTAAGTTTGTATCAATTTTTAATTCGGCTGTATTTCTACAAATCCACTTTTTTAAATTTAAAGATTTCAATATAATTTTCAAAATCATTATTAGAATTCCATAATTCGTTTTTATTCGTAAATCCAAACAAGATTTTTCCATCAATCATTATAATCAATTGAATTAAATCCACACTTACATTATTAAAATCTTCTGAGTTTTCAACTGGATATATATCATTTTTAACCCATTCGCTTTCAGTTATCACTTTAACCGTCCAAAAATAGTTCATTTCCTTTTCATGTTGGACTTGTTCAACCTCAATATCACGTTCTCTCATATTCTCGTAGAATTCATAGATACGTCTGTTAATCCCACTACTCATAGACATAATATCATTATACTTTGTGCTTAAATACCAATCCATTTTCATTCTATTATAGTTATATTAAGTGATTATCTTTAAATCGTTTTTACTCAATCAATTTTCTTTTATGAATATCACTATTCAAATGGCGGGAACATGTTCCAATTTCTTTAGTTTAAATTCATACATACCATTTTTTCTAACAAATATATCTCCAAACTCTGGATATATTTTTTTCAATGCTTTTGCTGATTTTTCCATGGGTTTTAATCTCTCTTCAAATGTCCCTAATCCACCTTCAGAACCATAATATTTAGTTTCAAACCCTATTTTATTGAATCTTATTACCTTACCATCCAGGATAAAATATTTTATTGTCTTCTCTACATCATCCTTTTGACCACCGTATTTTAGCGTTATATTTATTGACAATTGTGAGTTATTTGGTCTATTTATAAACCCATAGAAAACACCAACAATGAAATTAAGGGTTGTCGTTATTTCTTTCCTGGGTTCTCTAAAAAATGGATTGAATACAGGATAAACACCCCATATATATGCTCCTTCTTTCTTTATTATCTTAAATGCGTGTTTTATAAAGTAATTCAAAGATTTGTTCTTAAACTTATCACTTAATGATAAATCAATGCTTTCAATATCATCATCCATTGATACTATATATTTACCTTTCTTAAAATATTTTTCGATGAATTCTCTCTGTTGAACAATGCCTAAGCAACCAACTATAATTTTATTATATTTATTTTTATCCAGTGTAGATTTATATATATCTTTTTCTTCTTTATTTGCTACAAAAATGTATACCCTATCTTTACTTATTTTATTATTTTTTAATGTTGTAAGTGTTTTTTCATTACATATATTTTCTCTCTTATAAGACGGGATACATATAACATATTCTTCCTGCATGTATAATTTATATTATATATTATATTTTTTTGTTTTTTTTATCTCTATTTTTTTTTGCTTTCTTTGAAACCTCATCATAAAAAGTTTTGTCAAACATAATAGCATCTTTGCATTTATCATAAATGCCCTGTCTTAGATATGATACTAACGATAACCTTTCTGCACCGTCTGTTATTAATTCTATTGGTTCATTCCCATGTAATAAATGAACATCCATACCTAGAAAATCACCTGTTCTTACATCAACTCCTATTCCGTATTGTGGAAATCCTGTATAACCACCTTTATAATCTCCCTTTTCAATTACTATTAAATTCCCAAAACCTTTATTAAAATCACCTTTATCATAATGACAAGCAGTTTGTAAATTGAGGTTTGTTGTTATTGTGGAAAACGCTGTATTATCTATTTTGAATTTTGTACTCTGATTTGCTTCATATTGGATAGTATGATGAATCGGGAATAATTTCTTATATTGTTTATCTATATCCTTTATTAATGGTATTATTTTTTTCCATTTTAAAGGGTTTTGCATAGTAAAACGCGTTTGTCTACATATTGGTTTTTCTTTATACATACCAGCGTCCCTAAAAATCCATTTTTGACGAACTGATAATGTATCGAAATAACCAATTATATTAGATGCTATTTTGTTGTTATTCAATATAGTTGAAGCTTTTAATTTATCTCTAATGCCTCCAGCCATACCCCTTGTGGTTGTGGTTTTTATCCTAGCATGTTTTATAATAGAATCATAACATTTAAGTATATTTTTTAATGGTATAACATTTTTACGAAATCTTAATATATAATTTCCATCCTCATCTTTTATATCAATATCTTTATTACAAATTTTTTTATAATATCCTTTTGGTAATATTGTCCCTTCTAACTTTTTTGTTTCATCATCTGTTAATATTTTTTTTACTATAATTGTTTCTATTTTTGGCATATATTATATATATATCTATATATTTATATCATTATACTCTGTGCTTAAATACCAATCAATTTTCTTTTATGAATATCACTATTCAAATGGCGTTTTAAGCCACGCTTCAATACCAATCTACCACACACACACACTATTTTAATCCCATTTTGTATTTTCAATCGGTCTTTATGAGCCTCTTTATAAATCTTATTTTTCTGTCTGGTTATATCTAAATGTTTCCGTTTATAATTTCTACTATAATCTTTAAGGTGTTCTTGGTGTTCTTGATAATAGTTCATGTAATACTTTAATATAATATCTTTTTAACTTCTTCTTTTGGTGATTGAGTTTATTAGTTAATTTAATTTTCTCTCTGTTTCTCTCTTTCCACAGTCTATTCATTTCCTTATCTCTGTCCGTCTTAACTCGTAGTTTATTTTTCTCATTAATCACTTCCTTATTCTTTTTATAATATAATCTACACTTTTTTAAATGTATATCATTATTTTGTTCTCTCCAATTCTTACCATATTCTCGGCTCTTGTCCTGATAATTTCTAACACGGTTTTTTGTTAATTCAAAGTCTTGTTTTAATTTAAGTTTATGTAATCTCTCAGCATTGTCCAGTTCTTTATATTGTCCTGGTGAGGGATTAAATTGAATATCCCTTTTAACTCCATCTAAAGCGTCACGGATCGGTATTTTAAGGTTTCCCATTGTGATACATTTCATGTTCCTATATTCCTAAATATTATAGAGAGAAAATGTAAAATTATATAGCATAAATCCTATTGTATTATAGATTTTGTTAATAATAGTTGATTTAACACCTTATTGTAGTGTTTCTTAACCCTCTTATTTGCGTCCCTTTCTTTCTGCTTTATTTTTAATTTCTCTCTATTCAGTTCTCTATATTTTCTCAATCGTTCTTTCACTTGTTCTCTGTTTCGTTCTATCCATTCTTTATATTTAACCTTAATATGTTCTTTATTAGCCTTTAAATACAATTTTCTTTTTCTTTTCTTTTCGCTTTTAGTTTGTTTTACTCTCGGTGTTCCTGCTTTTTCCAACCTCTTTAATCTTCGTTGCTCATTATAAACAGCTTTGTTCTTGTGATAATTTATCAATTGTTTTTTGTTTAACTCTTCTCTGTTTGCGTAATGATACATCAATTGTTTCTCATTATGAGTTGGTTTACATACTTGCTTATACCAATTGACATGGTTTTCTATAAATATGTTTAATAATCTAATTAGTTCAACTCTCTTCTTTTTTATTAAATACTTTTTTGTTAAATACTTAGTTCTATTCTTTCTCAATAATGTCGTTTTTTTCCTTATCGATATTGTTGTTTTGTTCTTTTCATAATAGTTTTTGTTCTTTCTCAATATTGTCGTTTTGTTCTTTTCATAATAGTTTTTGTTATACTTAGAATGTTGATCCGAATTCCTTTCTCTCCACGTTGTCCGTTTGCGTGTAGGTTTAGGGTTAGGGCGTCTATTTCTGTAATTGTGTAATTCTCTTAATTCTACTTTATATCGACTTTCTAATTTACTAAGCCTGTTAGAATTCCATAATTCTTTATATGGTCTAGGTGAAGGGTTAAATTTGGTTGCTCTATAATTTCCGTCTAAAGCGTCCTTTATGGGGATAATGAGACTTCCAATTTTAATATGGTTCATATTTCTATGTTGTTGAGTTGTTTTTATATTGTATAATATAGATAAAATAGTGTGTTCTGTAACGCGTGTTTGCGTGTAATATAGATAAAATAAAGTGTAGTATAAAGGTTGTATTAGGGTAAGAGCATATATTTATAATTCAATTACTTAGAGCAGGTAG
>Ga0307939_1000155_pt1 | contig 39950 bp, 35 predicted proteins | sample OrgLakmetagen122_FD_201844 | JGI IMG/M metagenome (GOLD analysis project Ga0307939, IMG submission 201844) | Saline water microbial communities from Organic Lake, Antarctica - #122 | ecosystem: Environmental > Aquatic > Non-marine Saline and Alkaline > Saline | place: Antarctica: Organic Lake... | reverse complement strand
AAAAAGGCTTCCCGCTGGTCACCACCAAAAAGGTCCACTTGCGCAGCATCATTTATGAGTTGCTATGGTTCCTTCGCGGTTCCACCGACAACACCTGGCTGAAAGAGCGCAAGGTCTCCATCTGGAATGAGTGGGCCCTGGAAAACGGCGATCTTGGTCCGATCTATGGGAAACAGTGGCGAAGCTGGCAGTGCCCCAATGGCGAGGTGGTGGATCAGATCAGCGAAGTCATCGAACAGATCCGGACCAAGCCGAACTCCCGACGCCTGATCGTCTCTGCCTGGAACCCGGCAGAACTCCCGGACGAGTCCGTCGGCCCCCAGGACAACGTCCGCGAAGGGCGCATGGCCCTGGCCCCGTGTCACTGCCTGTTCCAGTTCTACGTCGCCGACGGGAAACTCTCCTGCCAGCTTTATCAACGCAGTGCCGATTTGTTTCTCGGGGTGCCATTCAACATCGCATCTTACGCATTGCTGACCCATATGATTGCCCAGCAGTGTGATCTGGAAGTAGGGGAGTTCGTGCATACGTTTGGTGACTGCCACATCTACCAGAACCACCTGACCGATGAGATAGTCTTCGAGCAGTTGAAGCGTGAGCCGCTTGCTCTGCCTGAACTGGTTATCAAGCGTAGGCCTGGGAGCATCTTCGAGTACGAGCTTGAGGACTTCGGGTTTGAGGGGTATGAGCCTTATCCTGGGATTAAGGCGCCCATAGCTATATAGGTGGAGGTGACCTCAGGCTTGGGACCCGGTCCGCTTGTTTCGGGGGCTGCAGGGCAGTGGAAGGGGCTTCCCGAAAAACGCTACAAGCACATCCATGTGCGCTTGGGCTCCGCCATCCCTGGCTCCGCACATTTTCGGAAAGCCCCTTCCTCTGCCCTGCGATTAAACGGTTGGAGAATGAATTTCTCAAGAATGAAAGCAGGGTCCTGATTCTGCCCTTGTAGAAGGCAGGATATTACGCTTTAGCTCAAGGGAGAAATAGGTGAAGTTGAAAAAAGGACTCAGGGTCTGGAAGTGGCCAGAATTCCTGCATGGAAGAGGTCACGATTTTTATGATGGCAAGCAGGCTAAAGAGCTCTATGGAAAGCAGCTAGTTTCGCTGAGTGAAAAGGTTTTTTGGGCAATGCTGGCGCCAATTTTCGGATTTTTTCTGAACCCAGAAGCCATAGACCTGAAGCTAGTAATGTATGCCACAGGTGTATTCCTTTCGGTTGGGCTATATTTCCGCCATCAGGGCTTAAAGATTATCGATGAGCTTGACGGTGGGAAAATAAAAATCATAACCAGTAGCAACATTCAGAGCTAACAAGTGACTATGGCCTCCACCGGATGCCCTTGACGGGGCATCGCTTATGGCTGGCATTAGGCAGGAGGTGACGTGATGAAACCACACGATGAAAAGGAAGTTACTGACGACTGTGTGGTGCATGATCATCCTGTTCCTCCAGAAGAGCTCGCTAGATATAGCATCGACCGAGATCCTTATTCTGAGGCCGATATTGCAAGCTATGTTGGGGGTCAGGCCCATGATGAAGAAGTTCAACACGTTGAGCGTATAAAAACAGAGGTTGTGCTAGGCGATACCTACGAAATGTGGGATGTAACCACCGATAGTGATCGTTGGTGGGTCATAACGAATTTCACCAACCTCTATTCCCAAAAGCATTTTCCAAGCCTTGATTACACTCTGTCTTTCCATATTGGGCTCATGATGCGCCTGAGAAGCCGATCGGATAATGTCGACGCAGGAGAGCCAAGTCCGTTCGATGAAGTGATTCGCCGCGAAGAGCAGGCTTCCCACAGGCATGACAGTGCTGTTGAGGCTGAGGATTACCAAACCGTCGGAATGTTGCTAAGGGAAGCTCTAATTTCGTTGATTGGTGCGTTAAGACGTAGGACTGAGATACCAGAGGAAATAGAACGGCCGCAAGATGCCAATTTCATTGACTGGTCAAACGTTCTGATGAACCAGTTGTGCCCTGGGAGTAGCAATAAGAATCTAAGGCAATATTTGAAGAGTGTCGCAAAAGAATCGTGGCAGTTGGTGAACTGGCTCACGCATTCTAGAAATGCCAATAAGACAGCCTCTTCTATAGCAATTCATTCTTGCCAAACGGTGATTGGCCATTTCATCCAGATTCTGGAAAGGAGCCGGCTTGATAAAAACGAGGAGTGCCCGGTTTGTAAGTCACGGAACATTAGAACCCATTTCGATATTTCCATCGGTGACGATGGTGAATACTTCTCAAGTTGTGGGGTGTGCGATTGGACTGACCACCCAGACGTAGTGGGAGAATGAGCTGCAGAGAGGGATTTATGCCTGAGCAGTGACCAGCAGGCAGGCGATGCCCATTACGTTGCGTCTTTGGCTCCATTCCATGGGCGCGCATGCTGCAAGCGTTCACCGTTAATTACTGTCTTTGGATAAGCGGACGCAGCAGTCTGTCGCGAAAGGGCGGGGATAGGTGGCCAAAAATGTGCGGAGCCAGGGATGGCGGAGCCCAAGCGTACAGGGACGTATTTACAGCGTTTTTTGGACACCTATCCCCGCCCTTTTGCAGCCCAAGAGCTAACCGGCTAAACGAATAAAACTCCCAAGCAAAAGGAAAAACCATTGAGAAAAGCTCTAATAGTAGCCATGTCCCAGAACCGGGTAATAGGCCGGAATAACAAACTGCCCTGGTATCTGCCGGGTGACCTGAAGTACTTCAAACAGGCCACCATGGGAAAGCCCATCATCATGGGTCGGAAAACCTGGGATTCCATTGGCCGGCCATTACCGGGCCGGATGAACGTGGTGATCTCCCGTAATCCGGAATGGGAAGCGCCCGCTGGAACCACGCCGGCAAAATCATTGGATGAAGCCCTGATTAAAGCCGAAGCCCAGGCGGAAATCGAAGACAGGGAAGAAGTGATGATTATTGGCGGTGGACAGATCTACACCGAAGCGTTGCCAATGGTCGACAGAATGTACGTCACCCAGGTCCACGCAGAGGTGGAAGGCGATGCATTCTTTCCGGAAGTAAACTGGGATGAGTGGGAAGAAATCGGACGGGAGGATTTCTCCGCGTCCGACAACAATCCCTATGACTACAGCTTCGTAGTCTATCAGCGGCCAGCGGCCGCCTGATCAATCCTTGCGGGGAGGGCGCTTGCCGGGTGGCTTGCCGCCACCTTTACCGCCTTTGCCTGGCGGCTTGCCCTTGAACCCACCGGGGCCGCCGGGACCTTTCTTGAAGTTGCCTTTGCGGTGCCCGCCGGGTCGACCGCCTTTATTGTCACGGCGTGGCGGTGCCGTAGCGGATACCACCGGCAATGCATCCGGCTGCTCCAGCGGCAGCGTGCCCGGCTGAATAGCTTCCATCCAACAGGCGAGCGCGCCAGCTACCATGGCGATATCCATTTCATTGCGTTCGGCAATTTCATCCAGCAGGCCCATGGCCTTGGCCAGTTTGCCATCTTCGGCAAAGCCCAGCATCTGGGTTTCAAACTGCAGCTCCCGCATCTTCTTGAGTTCAACCGGCGACGGCAGCTGATAGGCTTCCATCGGTGAATTGGTTGCACGCTCAAGGGTGCGCAGCCAGCTACGCTCACGGGGCGTTACCAGCAGAATGGCTTTGCCATTGCGCCCGGCACGACCGGTGCGGCCAACACGGTGGATGTAGGCTTCCGTGTCGTAGGGCACATCGTAGTTGATAACGTGAGTAACCCTTTGCACGTCCAGGCCACGAGCGGCAACGTCTGTCGCAACGATGATGTCTTTTTTGCCACTTTTCAGGTCTTCAACCGTCATCTCGCGCTGGCGCTGGTTCAGGTCACCGTTAAGCGGCGCCACAGCGTGACCGCGAGCCGAGAGTTTTTCTGCCAGGAGCGTGGTTTCCGCCTTGGTGCGCACGAAAATAATGGCGCCATCAATCGGTTCCACTTCCAGAATCCGGGTCAGCGCATCCAGCTTGCGCTCGGCGTAAACCGGCAGCACGAACTGGGAGATGCGCTCAACCGTGCGGGTTTCGCTTTCGATTTTTACTTCAACGGCATCTTTGAGATAAGTCTGGGCGACTTTCTTGATCTGGCCCGGCATGGTGGCCGAGAAAAGCGCCCGCTGGCAGTTTTCCGGTGTTTTGGACAGGATGGCTTCGACATCGTCAATGAAGCCCATACGAAGCATTTCATCGGCTTCGTCCAGCACCAGCGACTTCAGGCTTCCCAGTTTCAGAGTGCCTTTGCGAAGGTGGTCCAGCATGCGTCCCGGGGTGCCCACAATAACCTGGGCGCCGCGCTTCAGGCCCTTGATCTGCGGGTGAAAGTCCTGACCGCCATAGATGGGCAGTACATGGAAATTACGGAACTTGCTGGCGTAAGTCGTAAAGGCTTCTGCGACTTGGATAGCCAGCTCGCGGGTGGGCGCCAGCACCAGAATCTGGGGCTCCATCAAAGACGCATCAATGCGGCTTAGCAAGGGCAGAGCAAACGCAGCGGTTTTGCCGGTGCCGGTCTGCGCTACGCCCAGAAGATTTTTGCCAGCCAGGAGCGCGGGAATGGTTTGCGCCTGGATGGGTGAAGGTTTTTCATAGCCGACGGCTGCAACGGCTTCAAGCACTGCTGCATCGAGGCCGAGTTCGGCAAAAGTCAAATCAGACATTCATGTTCTCGGAATTCAGAGGGTAGGGCATTGTCGGGCAATGCGTGTTGTGCGCGGTAGTATAACCGTTTTGTTGTTGCTTTTATATCCAAATCGCTAAACACCCCGTAGGTACTTGCCCGACAGATAGTTGCGCCGGTTGGCAAGTTTGGGCAAGCTCATGTCTGATTTGAATAGGATGCTAATGAGGCTGGTGAATGACGTTTGATGAATTGTTGGATGTGAGTGCGAATGAAAGCAGCGTGACAATCCCCGCGACCTGGAGCCAGGGGCGCGCCATGTTCGGTGGTCTGACGGCTGCGCTCGTGTTTAATCGCATGACCGGAGTGGTTGCTGAGGGAAGGCCCATGCGTTCAATGCAGGTATCTTTCGTTGGTCCGGTCAAGCCGGAGTCACCCGCCCAGCTGAGCGCTGAAATACTTCGGGAAGGCAAAGCGGTTAGCCAGGCAATAGGCCGCATTATTCAGGGTGGTGAGACCAAGCTGGTCGTTCTGGCCAGTTTTGGTGGCGACAGGGATTCGGAAGTGCATGTGGACGCCTTGCCAGCGCCGGAAGCGAGACCGGTCAGCCAGTGCAGAGGGCTGGATTATATTGAGGGGGTTACACCGGAATTCATTCAACAGATCGAAATGCGCTGGGCTTTTGGCAATTTTCCCTTTAGTGGCAAAGGTGGCCGAGAGCTTGGAGGCTGGATGCAGTTCAGAGAAACTCCAAAAACCTTTTCAGACGCCCACATTATTGCTCTCGTCGATGCATGGCCGCCCGCAGTTTTGCCCTACGTAAAACAGCAGGTGAAAGCCAGCTCCCTGAGCTGGGCGCTTGATATTGTGCATCCGAGGCCGGCTTTGGACCCGGGAGATTGGTTGCTTTACAAGGCAGCGATTGACACAGCTGGCGCAGGCTACGGCCACACCCAAGCCGGAATCTGGACCGCGGGCGGAGATCTGGTGGCTCTGAGCCGGCAAACGGTGACCGTATTTGGGTAAAGAGTTGATAAATAAGCGCTACTTGCTCTCGTTAAATGCAAAGATAGCGCGGGTGGGTGTAGCGCTGATTAGCGAGGCAAGCTGTTAAAAGTTCGGTTATTCCATTTCGATCGCAGACTCTCTAGGGGTGATCGAGTCTCGGAGCCTTCCGAAGCGTTTGTAGAATTTTTCGCCCGGTCCTGGTAGGGGGCCGGAGGCATTTTCCAGATTTTCATCCAGCCATTGCTCAGCTCGTTCATGGATTTGGCGATAGAGGTTGCGGCAGAGCTGCTTGGCGCTACGACCTTCCCAGTCACCCGGTAAAAGTTCATCAGGCAATAAAGGATCTCGAAGCAGTATTTTGCGGTAATCATGGATCAGCAGGATCCTCAGAAGCAGGCATTCCTCCGGGCTAAGGGTGTCTTCGGACTGAAGCTCTCGCCATATAGGCCGGAACTGTTTCAGGAAACGCCGGTAACGGCCTCCCAGTTCGTCCAGATTCCAGCTCTCGCGTACCTGCAGACGAAGTGCTCTAGGGCTCTTCTGCTCCATGGGCATGGTTTGCATCACGATAGTGTCTTCCAGGGCGCCCCACTCCTGCAGAATGGGAACCAGCTCGCTGCGTGAAAATCTAGGGTGCTCCATCAGGCCCGGAGCCATACTTCCAAAGCTGAGCCACTTCAGTTCTTCCCGAACTTTCTGGCGAAGTTCCGGGGCCAATTGATTCAGGTAGACAAGGCACCAGCTTCCGTTCCACTCCGCCGTATCCAGATTGTAAACATGTTGAAAAGCGTGCTCGAATCTACGCAGTCCAGGGCCGGTGAGGCTGTAATAACTGCAGCGCCCGACCTTCTCGGTCTGCAGCCAGGATTCCTGGACAAGGCGATATACTGATGTACGTACCAGTCGCTGGTTGATGCCCATGGGTTCTACCAGTTTCATCAGGCTACCGAGCCAGACATTGCCACCACGGGGAACGATAGCGTCGCCATAGATAGTAATGATGAGAGAGCCGGCGCGGACAGGCCGTTTTTTCTGGAAGTTTTTGATGAGCAGTTCGAGTTGGTTGTTTGCAGTCATGGGCTTACAGTCGCGAATAAAAATCAATGAAACATGTTGCCTTTATTATGGAGATTTTACGTGTCAGGTAAAGGTTTGTCTCTGCTCACTATGCTGGCGCGCAGCATCGGCATCAGCTTTACTTAGAAAAGCCGTGATCACTCTCCGCTAAATTGTTTGACATGGACGTTATGATACAATAACTTCAGTTGATGCTCGACAATGGTATCGAGTTTTACCGGGAGCGAAAGAAGATTAGGGATTGTTGTGATCACGGATGAAGTAAAACAAACATACTCATGCCCCTGCATAGTTCGGGAGAACAAAAACAATGTTTAAAACAATGATGCGTCGCGCAGGAAAATGCGCAGTAGTAGCTGCCGCCAGTCTCATGATGATGAGTGCCCAGGCAGCTGAGCCCATCAAAATCGGGTCCTTCCTGTCTGTTACAGGTCCTGCATCCTTTCTCGGCGACCCCGAGCTGAAGACGCTCGAGATGTACGTCGAAAAAATTAATGAAGAAGGCGGTGTCCTGGGGCGCCAACTGGAGCTGATCCATTATGACGACGTGGGCAACGCTTCTTCTGCCCGTAACTTCGCCAGCCGACTGATTCGCCAGGACCGGGTCGATATCATCGTCGGCGGAAGCACTACCGGTGCCACCATGGCAGCGGTACCTCTGATCCAGCAGGCACAGGTTCCCTTTATTTCTCTGGCGGGTGCCGTGGTTATTACCAATCCGGTCAAGAAGTGGGTATTCAAGACTCCGCAAACTGACCGCATGGCGGCGGAGCGGATTCTCACCGACATGAAAGGCCGCGGCATTACCAAGTTTGGCCTGATTTCCGGTACCGGTGGTTTCGGAAGTTCCGGTCGCACCCAGACTCTGGAAGTGGTGGGGCAGATGGGTATGGAGGTGCTCGCCGACGAAACCTACAGCGGATCTGATACAGATATGACCGCCCAGTTGACCAACATCCGTAACACAAAAGGTGTTGAGGCGGTTCTTAACTTCGGTTTCGGTCAGGGCCCGGCGATTGTCACCCGCAATTACGATCAGTTGGGAATTAAGCTTCCGTTCTATCAGTCTCACGGCGTAGCCTCTGACAGCTTCCTTGAGCTGGCCGGATCTGCGGCGGAAGGTCTTCGTCTGCCGGCGTCACCACTGCTGGTTCCGGACTCACTGCCGGAAGATGACCCCCAGAAAGACGTGGTTCAGAACTACAAGGCAGAGTACGAGGCCCGTTGGGATTCCAAGGTTTCCACCTTTGGTGCCTACGCTTACGACGGCCTGATGCTGGCGGTACGCGCAATTGAAAACGCGGGTTCAACAGATCCTGAGGCCGTTCGCAATGCGCTGGAAAACATCAAGGGTTATGTTGGTGTCACCGGTGAATTCAACATGTCTCCGGATGACCATAACGGTCTTGACCCAGATTCCTTCCGCATTCTGGAAGTCCAGAACGGCGACTGGAAACTGATTAACTGATACTCCTTCCACCTGTCTCGCGGCTGGCGGCTTCCCTTCCGGGCAGGTCGCCAGCCGATGTTCGACCGGAATCACCGCTATGCTCGCAGAATTCTTACAGTACCTGTTCACCGGGATCACTATCGGCGCAACCTACGCTCTGATAGCCCTCGGTTTTACCCTGATCTATAACGCCAGCCACGTCATCAACTTCGCCCAGGGCGAATTCCTGATGGTCGGGGGCATGGCCACGGTTTCCCTGACCGCAATGGGCGTGCCCATGATTCTGGCGGTTGTACTCGCCGTTATTCTGGCTGGTCTTCTGGGGATTGCTCTTCAGCGCTTCGCGATTGCGCCGGCCAAGCAGGCCGACGTGGTTACCCTGATTATTATTACCATCGGCGCTTCGATCTTCATTCGTGGTATTGCCCAAGTTGTGTGGGGCAAGGAATATCACGTGATGCAGAATTTCAGCACCAGTGAGCCGATTGAGGTATTTGGTGCTGTACTGAACAGCCAGAGTCTTTGGGTTCTGGGAATCGGTGCGATACTGGTGGTCGGTCTGGTGTTGTTCTTCACTAAAACGCTGATTGGCAAAGCCATCCTGGCAACCTCCATGAACAAGGAAGCGGCGCGCCTTGTTGGCATCCGCACCCAGATGGTGCTGATGCTGGCCTTCATGGTGTCGGCTCTGCTGGGATCCGTGGCAGGAATTGTCGTAGCTCCGATTACGTTCACTTCCTATGACATCGGTATCATTCTCGGCCTCAAGGGCTTTGTGGCAGCTGCCATCGGTGGTCTTGGCAGTGGCGTTGGCGCTGTGGTCGGCGGGCTTGCCCTTGGCATCGTGGAAGCCATGACGGCAGGTTATATCTCCTCCGATTATAAGGACGCGGTAGCGTTTTCCATGATTCTGCTGGTGCTTTTTTTCATGCCCCGCGGACTCTTTGGTGCCAAAGTTGTGGAGCGTGTCTGATGTTGGATCGTTTTATGCAGTCGCGTCTCCGTGGCCTGGTTATCCTCGCACTGATCCTGATTATTCTCCCGGCCTTTCTGGGCAACCCGTTCCATTATGAGCTGGTTACCCAGATAGCGATCATTGCGGCCACGGTTGTCGGCCTGAACTTGCTCGTAGGCTTTGCCGGGCAAATCAGTCTCGGTCACGCTGGGTTCTTTGGTCTTGGTGCGTATTTCACGGGCATTGCGACGGGAACCTATGGGTGGTCTTCTATACCAGCGCTCTTGGTCGGTGCCATCCTGGTTGGCATTGTTGCCTGGATCGTTGGGCGTCCGATACTGCGTCTCAAGGGACATTATCTGTCAATGGCAACACTTGCCGTGGGCTTTATAATTGCCATTATTCTGAACAACGAACGTGCTTTGACAGGTGGTCCGGACGGTATGCCCGTACCACCTTTTGAGGTATTCGGCTGGGAGCTGAGTGCCTTTGGACGATATTCGCTGTTTGGCCTCGATATTGAAGGATTCCAGGCCTGGTATATCTTCGCCAGTGTCGTACTGTTGGTGGCCGTCTGGTTTGCACTGAATCTGATTGAATCACCGATTGGTCGTGCCTTGCGCTCGGTGCATGGGTCCGAGGTGGCTGCCAGTGTCGTCGGTGTAAACACCGCGAAGTATAAAAGCCTGGTGTTTGTAATTTCCGCCATCTACGCCAGTCTGATGGGCGGCCTGTACGCTCACTTCCAGGGCTTTATAACGCCGGCAGTGGCGAGCTTCGAGTTCTCCATTCTCTTGATCACCATGGTTGTTCTGGGCGGTATGGGGTCTACATTTGGCGTGATTCTCGGAGCCGTGGTGCTGAAACTCTTGCCGCAGGTGCTGGCGGATTTCCAGGAACTCGAAACTGTCATGTTCGGCCTGATCCTGATGATGACCATGATTTTCATGCCGAAGGGCCTGCTGCCCACGCTAACCGCAATTGTTTCCAAAAGAATTCGCAAGAAAGCGGGAGGTGAGGCATGACAGCACTGGTTGAAGTAAAAGGGCTGGATAAAGCCTTTGGTGGTGTTCACGCTGTGGAGGGTGTCAGTTTCGCCGTGGAGGCCGGGCAGGTGTATTCGGTCATAGGCCCGAATGGTGCCGGCAAGACCACGCTGTTCAACCTGATCACTGGCCTCTACATCCCGTCAAAGGGTCAGATTCTGCTCAACGGTGAGAATACTACCAGGCTGGAGCCGAACCAGCTCGCGGAACGGGGGATGTGCCGGACTTTTCAGCAGATGCAAATCTGCATGAATATGACCGCCATCGAGAATGTGATGCTCGGCCGGCACCTTCAGCTCAAGAGCAGTCTGTTCACCACGCTGTTCCGGTTGCCGTCCCTGCGGCGCAATGAGGCCGCCGCCCATAAGCGCGCGGCTGATTTGATGGAATACGTTGGTTGTGGTGACTACCTTGAAGCGGAAGCCACGGCGATGTCCTACGGTGCGCTTAAGCGGCTTGAAATTGCCCGGGCCCTGGCAGCCGAACCCAAGGTTATCCTTTTGGACGAGCCAGCGGCGGGCCTGAACGCCACGGAAACCGCGGCACTGGAAGAACTAATCGGGAAAATTGCGGAGCAGGGCATAACCGTGATGCTGGTTGAGCACGATATGAAACTGGTGATGGGAATATCCGACCGATTGCTGGTGCTTAACTATGGTCGCGTTCTGGCCGAGGGTACGCCCGAGGAAATCCGCCAGAACCCTGACGTGATCGCCGCCTATCTGGGTGGCTGAGCAAGGAGACATTTCACATGAGCGAGCAACACACTGAAATGGCGCCTGCCCAGTCACGCAGGGAGCAGGCCGTCCGGATTATTATTCAGGAACATCAGGCGCTGTGGCAAATCCTGGATCTGCTGGACCAGCTTCTCAGCGATATGAACGTGAACGAACAGCGACCGGACGAGCGGCTGTTCGATACAATTTTTGATTATATCCAGCACTTCTCCCAGCGGGTACACAGCACGCCCACGGAGATAGAGCTCTACAAACGCCTCAGTGAGAAGTCACCCGAGACTGCACCGCTGCTGGAGAAACTGGCCAAGGGCTACGTGGTCGGGCATGAAAAGCTGCTGGAATTGCGCAGGTTGCTGGCAGTTTGCATGGAAGGCTGGCCAGAGGTGCGTGAGGAGTTCAGTCACGCTCTGGCACGTTTCACTGAAACCTTACGTAAACATATCCGCAAGGAAGAGGGTGTGGTTATTCCCCGGGCCCGAAAACTGCTAACCGAAGAAGACTGGCAGCAGATCATCGAAGCGCGGGATGTGGAAAACGACCCTTTGTTTGGTGAGCGGGTCCGCGAAGAGTTCCGGGAGTTGCGCCATCAGATTGTCAGTTACACCCCGGAACGGTTCGGGGGGCTCGGTCTCAAGCACTCTGAGCGGGTCACTGCGCCTCATGCAAAACAGGAAATGCTGTCCATCAAGGGACTGGTTACGTCCTATGGCCAGATTGAAGTCCTGCATGATGTGGATATCCAGATCAACAGTGGCGAGATCGTCTCCCTGGTGGGTGCCAACGGTGCCGGCAAATCAACTTTGTTGATGACGATCTCCGGGCTACAGCCCACAGATCGGGGCTCCATAACGTTCGAGGGCAAGAATCTGGCGAAGGTCAGTACCGATCAGCGGGTGGCCGAGGGCATTGTGCAAGTGCCTGAGGGCAGGCAGGTTTTCAAGGATCTCAGTGTCCGTGACAACCTCCTGCTGGGCGCCTATACCCGTGGCAAGACGCCCGAAGTGATGGATGATCTGGAGCGCATGTACACCAGGTTTCCCATTCTTCGTCAGAAGCACCATAACCTGGCCGGTGAGCTCTCCGGTGGCCAGCAACAGATGCTTGCCATGGGGCGGGCGCTGATGGCCAAGCCAAGATTGCTGCTTATGGACGAGCCCAGCATGGGCCTGGCGCCGTTGATTATTGAAGAGATTTTCAACATTGTAAAAGAGTTGAAGCAAGAGGGTATTACCATCTTTCTGGTAGAGCAGAACGCGTCCCAGGCGTTGGCCCTGGCAGACCGTGGTTATGTGCTTGAAACCGGCCGGGTAGTGATTGAAGGCACCGGTCGTGACCTGCTCAGCAATGAGAAAGTGCGTGAGGCCTATCTGGGGATGTGATGGTGCGCATCCGGTTCAGCCCGCCGGTAGAAAGGACGGGCTAAACGCCAGATAAAAAAACGTCAGAGCCTGAAGCTGCTGGCTACTCGTGGGGGGAGGAATTACACCTTTGGGCGGCGGTAGTATCCCGCCATTCTTCTGGTGCTGCTGATACTCGCAATCTAGCTGGCCATTTGGCTGTCACTAAGTCCCGTTAACCGTATTCAGCGCTGCCTGACATATCTGCAAACCGGCGCCAGTAATCGGCGCCCTAAACAATAAATCCACCTTTTCCCCCCCGCGGCACAATTTCAAAAGAGTCTGGCAGCCATTCAAAAGTTACTCTTCCTCAGCAATGGTATCTATACATCTACTGATAGCTCAGTTGAGCGCGATCCCGACTGCTACTGCAGACTTGGCATTGTCAAATCTTCTGAAGCCTTTTTCATGCACATCGTAAAGTGTAAGGAGTCATCATGTATAAAAAGAAAATCGCACTCTCCGTAGCTTTTGCCTCGTCATTGTTACTCTCCAGCCCGACGACTCTGGCCCATGCTGGTTCACCGGAATATCTGCCGATAACAGAAGCGCTCAATTCGTCAGGAGCCAGTTATGAGCTCAGTGAGGACAGAAACGAATTGCTGATCACTTCAGGCGATAAGAAGTTCAGAGTGCCGCTGGGGGAAAACCAGGCTTTTCATAACGGAGAGTCCATAAAGCTCTCGGCTCCTGTAAAAATGCAGGATGGAGAGATTTTGGTCGAGCGAACATTTACTCACGATTTGTTCAAGGATCAAGTTCCACAGGACATATCCACTGGCAACGCGAGCCACCCGCTTGACTCACTGACAGCAGAAGAAATCACCAAAGTTTCAAATGTCATCAAGGCCTCGAAATACTACAAGGATAATATTCGCTTCACAGAAATACGACTGGCGGATCCAGCCAAAGAAAAAGTCTGGAAATGGTCTTATGGCGAGTCCCAAGACTTTGAGCGCCTGGCCAGCTTTACTGTGATCGACGGCAAAAAAGTCATTGAGGGAACGGTTGATATTGCTTCCGGGGCCGTTCTCGGCTGGGAACATATCAAAGGTGCCCACGGTATGGTGACTTTCGATGACTTTCTCGCGGTGCAGGAGATCGTCGCAACCAGTGACGCGTACAAAGCTGCGCTCAAAAAGCGTGGTATTGACGATGTTAATAAAGTCGTTGCAACGCCCCTGACGGTCGGGTATTTCGGCGGGGAAGATGGTTTGGATCAAGAGTTAAAACTGTTAAAAGTGGTTTCTTACCTGGACATAGGCGACGGTAATTACTGGGCGCACCCGATCGAAAATCTCGTGGCCGTCGTGGATCTGGATAAAAAGAGCGTTTTGAAAATCGAGGACGACGGCGTTGTACCCGTGCCGATGACCCCTCGCCCCTATGATGGGCGTGACCAGGACAATATTGCGGATGTGAAGCCCCTGATGGTCGTGCAACCTGAAGGGAAGAACGTTTCGATGTCCGGCAATACGATTAACTGGCAAAACTGGGATTTCCATCTCAAGATGGACGCTCGTGTCGGCCCCGTCATTTCAACGCTGACCTACGACGAGCAGGGCGACAAGCGTAAAGTCATGTACGAAGGCTCCCTGGGTGGCATGATCGTGCCCTATGGTGATCCCGATGTAGGCTGGTACTTCAAAGCTTATCTGGATTCAGGCGAATATGGGATGGGCAACCTGACGTCGCCCCTCGAACCCGGTACCGATGCACCTAATAACGCTACCCTGCTGCCAGCCACGCTTGTAGATAACAATGGCGATCCTTTTACCATTCCTAATGCCATCGCGGTATTTGAGCGCTACGCAGGCCCGGAGTTCAAGCACAATGAAATGCTCGGCAGCAGCCCGGGCAATGAAAGCCGTGAACGCAGGGAGCTGGTTGTGCGCTGGGTCAGCACCATTGGCAACTACGACTATATGTTTGACTGGGTCTTCATGGCCAATGGCAGTATTAAACTGACCGTGGGTGCATCAGGCATTGAAGCCGTCAAAGCCGTGGCATCACGTACCATGCATGACGACACTGCAGAAGAAGATACTCGTTACGGCACCTTGATTGACCACAACATTGTAGGCACCACCCATCAGCATATTTACAATTTCCGCTTGGATATGGATGTTGATGGCATGCAGAACAGCATGATGGAAATAGATCCCGTGGTTGCGGAAAACACCGACGGAGGTCCGCGCAAAAGCGTTATGATTACCAAGGAGCGGATGGTAGCCACGGAACTCGACGCGGTTCAAAAATTCGACCCATCAACCATCCGTCTGCTGACAAACCCCAATAAGGAAAACCGCATGGGTTACCCGGTGGGCTATCAGGTAATACCGTTTGCAGGTGGAACCCACCCGATTGCCAAGGGCGCGTTATTCAGCGAGGACGAGTGGCTGTTCAAGCGTGTTAACTTTATGGACAAGCAAATCTGGGTAACGCAGTACAAAGCGGATGAACGATTTCCAGAGGGGAAATATCCGAATCGGGCCAAAACGGATACGGGTCTGAAAGCCTTCGTTGAGGATAACGAATCCATTGAAAACGTCGACCTCGTGTTGTGGATGACAACAGGCGCAACGCACGTACCTCGCGCAGAGGAGTGGCCCATCATGCCAACGGAGTATGTCCATTCCATGCTGAAGCCATGGAACTACTTCGATCAGACACCCACGTTGAACCTGCCCGAGAAAGAGACCTCAGGGAACTGATTGGCATAGGACAAAAACGCTTCAGGCATGGAAGCCTGAGCACACACTTCGATGCACGGGAATCAGAAACAATGAATAAAAATCGTATTGCGCAAAGCCTGGTTTATGTCGCTCTGGCCGGGTTATCCGCACCGGCCTCTGCCTACAATTTTTACCAACAGGATGGAACCGAACTGAACCTCGATATCGAGGCGATGCTGGGCGTTTTCTCCAGCCAGGAAACTTACAACCTTGGTGCGAAGTCCGAAGCCGGTGAAACAACCTGGCAGGAAGGCTTCATCAAGTACGGCTTATCTGGAAGTCATATTACAGGCGCAGACAGCAGTGTATACGGAGCCCTGAATCTGGTCTCCTCTGGGACCTGGGGCGATGGGGATGCCGGTGGATTTACTTCCGGCAATGAGAGAAAAACCGAGCTGGAGGATGCCTATTTGGGCTGGCGCTCCGGCGATCTAATTCCAGCACTAGGGAAAGACGGCTTCGATATTTCCGTTGGGCGGCAGCAGTTCACCATAGGCGATGGCTTTCTCATCAATGGCGATTCTCTGAACTTTGGCGATGCCTTGAACGCCCCAGACCTCGACCTGGATCGAGGAGGTGCATACTGGCTTGCGGCACGTAAAGCCTTTGACCGAACCGCGATTGCACGAATTGGTGGTTCCGATGGTCTCCGCGCCGATGTGTTCTGGCTCGAATCCGACAACAAAGCGCAGGCGGAGATGGAACTTGCAGGCTTCAACGCAGAGCATGTAAGCGAAAAGGGAACCTTTGGCCTGACCTATATCGAGGGACTGGATGTCGACGACACCTTCGCGTCCATCCTGGGCTACAGTCCAAGAGACGGACAACAAACCACAAGTCTACGATATCAGGGCAACGCAGGTGTCGAAAACCTGTTCCTGTCCGGCGAATTTGTCACTCAGGAGCCGGGGGACAGTTCCTTCGACGATGCCACCGCGTGGTACGCCGAAGCAGGATGGACCTTCAGCGATGTCACCTGGTCACCCAGTGTCAACTATCGGTACTCGAGCTTTGAAGAAAATTTCGACCCGCTCTTTTTTGGCTTTAACCGTGGCTATGGCACCTGGTTTCAGGGCGAAGTCGCCGCCAATTACGCAGGACCATTCAACTCTGATGCGGACGTGCACCATGTTGGTGTGAAGGCTGCACCATCAGAAACACTTAGCGTAGGCGCGCTCTTCTTCAACTTCCGTGACACCGCCGGCGGAAGCGGTGACCTGAATGCTCAAGAGATTGACGTCTATGCCGAATGGGTGGCAGCGCCCCATCTGATTATTAGTCCGCTGGTAGGAATTTATACCCCGGATAATAGCTCCGCTGAGGGTGGCAGCCAGATCGGTAATGATGACACCAACATTTATGGTCAGATCATTGCCATTGTTCCGTTCTGACCGTTTAACAAATACAGTCTCAAGAGAGCATCATCATGAAAACTTATAGTAATTCGGTGAACGGCCAGTCTGTCGAAACGGCCGATCACCAGGAAATCTTTAATCCCGCCACAGGGGATTCCATCGGGCTGGCCCCGATAAGTACCGAGTCTGACGTAAGTTTCGCCGTAAACGCCGCCCACAAGGCTCAGATTGACTGGGCCAGGGTCAGCGACCAAGAAAGACGGGATACGGTAGCCCGCGTCGCCCAGACACTGGAAGACAACTCGGAATACCTGGCCGAACTCATCACCCGTGAGCAGGGCAAGCCGCTATCTGGCCCCGGCTCCAGGTTTGAGATGCAGGCCTGTGTCGGATGGACTCAGGTTCCGGCAAGCCTGGAACTGCCTCCCGAGGTTGTGTACGAGGATGACGAACGCAAAGACACGCTGCATCGGGTTCCGCTGGGCGTTGTGGCGGCAATCACGCCATGGAACTGGCCTTTGATGATTGCCATATGGCAGATCATTCCTGCCATCCGCATGGGTAACACGGTGGTTCTGAAACCCTCTGAATACACCCCCATTGCGACCCTGGAAATGGTACGGCTGATCAATGAGGTATTGCCGCCGGGCGTTCTTAATACTGTCTCCGGGGATGGTCATATCGGTGCAGTCCTGACCAGTCATCCGGATATCGACAAAATCATGTTCACCGGCAGCGAGGCCACGGGTCGGCGTATTATTGAGGCTTCCACCCGAAACCTTGCGCCTATCACCCTCGAACTGGGGGGCAATGACGCGGCGATCGTCCTTCCCGGCACCGACGCCAGCGCGATAGCCGAGGGCCTGTTCTGGGGTGCATTCCTGAATATGGGGCAGACCTGCGCCTGCATCAAGCGATTGTACGTTCATAACAGCGACTACGAGGCCGTGGTTGACGCGCTCAGCACTGTTGCCCGGCAGATGCCGGTTGGCGACGGCATGGATGAAACCAATCTGATCGGCCCACTGCAAAACGAAATGCAGTACAACAAAGTAAAAGATCTGGTGGCCGATGCCCGTGCTGGCGGCTGCGACGTCATGGAGTTCGGAAATATTCCCGACAAAGGCTATTTTCTTCCCATAACACTGGTGGGCAATATTGACGACGGCCAGCGATTGGTAGACGAGGAGCAATTTGGCCCTGCGCTGCCTGTCATCCGTTACCAAAGCGTGGATGAAGCTGTGGCTTCCGCCAACGGGCTGGGAGCAGGCCTTGGAGCCTCAGTCTGGGCCAACGACCCGGCGCAGGCAGAGGAGCTTGCCATGCGCCTGGAAGCTGGAACGGTTTGGGTCAACCAGCATGGCGCCATACACCCCATGGTGCCGTTCGGTGGTAACAAAGACTCCGGTTACGGCGTGGAGTTCGGTTTGGAAGGTCTTAAAGCCGTCACTCAACCGCGGGTTATCAGCATCAAGAAGTAATGTTCAGCTCAGTCTCTCCCTAGGGTCTGCCAGATACGAAAGCTGGCAGACCCCTTTTTATACGGCACAGCGTTTATAATATCCAAAAGGAGTGACACGGAAGTACTGTTTAAAAGAAGTCGAGAGCTCGCTGGTGCCAGAACTTTTCGCAATTGCGCCAATGTATCGGAATAGATCGGTTTGTGGGTGGCGTTGAGGTGAGAGCGGATGTAACTTTTTTGCGACACACACTATTATTTTATGCTTCACATGTATGTATCGAATGAGGGTAGATAAGCAATGTATTCAGGCGGTTCTCTTGACTTTTGATTGTTTTTTGGCCATTTTGGAGTAACTTGGTCATATAATGAAACAAGAGGTCGTAGCCGTGTCGTCATGCGCCAACGGGACTGATGATTTCGATAGATGGATCAGTAATATCAATGAGATATGTGGACCATTCCTAGCAAGTCCTGTGGGCGGCAAGTTTGTTGGGTCTGTCGAAAAGGTAGGCGGATCGCTTGATATGTCCAAGGTCAGTATTCAGGGGGCAGACCTTTATCGAACGTCTAAAGAGATACGGAAAAGTGGGGTTCCCGACTTCTTCTGTGTTTTTCAGATTCAGGGACTCTCATCTGTAGAGCAGATTGGAAATCGCTCGTCTCTGGCCCCGGGAGACATTGTTCTGGTGGACTCGACGTTGCCGTTTCGCTTCTCATATCAGGAACCCTCTCAACAGATATCGCTTATTCTGCCTCGTCAGATTATTGAGCGGATTTTGAATCTCAGCAGGGTTGAGCTTGGCGTAAAAATTCCCGCAGACTCCCATATCGCCTGTTTTGCCAGCAAGTTAATAGTAGAAGCGTCTTTGCATGAAAATCTGGATTCAGAAGAAGGCGCTGCCATTCTCGATTCGCTTGCGACATTGATAAAACCGTCGGTGCTGAAGAGCGTTCGCAGTGCCGTTCCTTACGAAAAGGTGTTCCGGGCAGCTTCCGAGTTTGTAAAAGAAAATATCGCTGAGCCTGGCCTTAACGCAACGGTGGTTGCTAGCGCAATAGGTACGTCAGTACGGAGTCTTTATCGCGCATTCTCTGACAACTCGATGACATTGTCAGAGTACGTGAAAACTCAGCGTCTGAAGTTGTGTGCCGAATATATCACGGTGCATAGCGGCAGGTTGAACCTCACGGAAGTGGCCTATAAATATGGCTTCGGCAGCCCTAGTTATTTCTCGACCGCATTTAAAAGCTACTACGGAATGACCCCCTCTGACTTTAAAAAACGTTGTTTATCAAGCTGACGCGAGGATAACGCCGGGTAAATACAGTAGTCAGAACCGGGCCCGGTGAACCTGCTTCAATCCGGGCCAGAGCATTTCCCGTTCCGCAATATATACCACCCGATGCGTATCATCGCCGGGCAAGGTCGTCACCGGGCGCGCAGGGCCCCATCAAAGAAAGTGGCAAGCTCGTCAACGTCTTCAAAGGAAAGCACCTGAGAAACATAATGGTCGGGTCGCACCACCACGACGACTCCCTCTCTGTCGATGCCGCGCTCCTCAAAGATGTCAGCTACAGGGTCGATGGCATACATTTTTTCATAGTCGGTCACTTGGAAAGGGCCAACTTTCGGGGCAAAAATGGCCGGCGTCCGTGGGCCGAATTCTACTTCGCCATGGAGCTGCTGGTAGATCACCTTAACGTCGAAGAGGCTGTCCAGGTCAGAGCCCTCTGGGGTGTACTTCACCACCGGTGAGTCAGGTGAGTTGAGCATCCACTCAGCCCAGGCAGCCAAACGGGAATCCGTGCCGGGGCGCGCGCTGTCGGCGAAGGCGTAGATCCGCCAACGGCCATCGGCGGTCGCATGGTGCCCTAGGTGGACATCATTGCCATCGCAAACCCGCATTACTCGCGCCGATTTGAAGCGCTTGCCAACCGGGAAGCCGGTGGCCAGATTCTGGTGTTCTGTGGTGCCAGTGATCATCGACGTTTGGTACTCGGTCATGAAGCCAGCCGGAAATTCCGCGGTTTTGACATAAAACTCCGCCAGTTCTTGTGGATTGTCGAACTCCTCAGCGGGCTTGGCCATCAAGGTCGACCATTCCCGATCAAAGTCAATCAGGTTCTGCGCGACAACCAGGCGTTCACTCGAATAGGTCTCGAGCAGAGATTCGGGCGCGATGCCGGAAAGCACATGGCCCAGCTTCCAGGCGATGTTCCAACCGTCCTGCATGGACACATTCATGCCCTGACCAGCTTTGGCGCTATGGGTGTGGCAGGCGTCACCGGTGATAAAGACCCGCGGAGTCCGGGAGCCCTCTTCGCCGGGGGCGACGTCATCGAATTTGTCGGTCACTCGGTGGCCAACTTCGTAGACGGTGTACCAGGCGCAATTCTTCACCTCCAGAGTATAGGGGTGCAGGATCTTGTTGGCCTTGGCGATTGTGGTTTCCAGAGTGGTCTGGCGTACCTGGCGGTTGTCATCCTTGGCGACTTCGCCGAGGTCGACGTACATCCGGAACAGATGACCGCCTTCGCGGGGAATGTGCAAAATACTGCCACCGGTTGATGACTGAATGGCACATTTGGTGCGAATGTCCGGGAAGTCGGTGTTAGCCAGCACATCCATGACACCCCAGGCATGATTCGAGACCGCGCCGATATGCTTGCGGCCAATCGATTCACGAACGCGACTGCGCGCGCCATCGCAACCGACGACGTATTTGGCTTTCACCGTGCATTCCTGGCCTTCTTTGTCGCCCGCGGTATGGCGCAATGTTACTTCGACGGGATAGTCGTCGCCGTCGTGAATCACCAGCCCCTCGAATTCCAGACCATGGTCGGGGTTCAGTCGGGCGGGCGCGTTCCTGGCGAACTCGACGAAGTAATCGAGAACCCTGGCCTGGTTGACGATTAGGTGGGGAAACTCGCTGATTTTACCGGAGGCGTCATCCGGCGCTACCGAGGAACGGGCAATGTGCGCCGGGTTATCGGCGTCCGGGGCCCAAAAGGCCATCTCGGAAATACGGTAGGCCTCGGCGGTGATTCTTTCAGCAAAACCGAACGCCTGAAATGTCTCAACACTGCGCGCCTGAATGCCGTCGGCCTGGCCGATTTCCAGTCGCCCGGGGCGCCGTTCGACGATTCGGGTCGTGATATTCGGGAACTTCGCCAACTGGGCGGCGGCAATCACGCCGGCAGGCCCGCTGCCGACTATAAGAACATCTACAAAATCCGGTAGAGTCTCGGGGCGATTAATGCCCGTACCGGACGCCTCCTCGATTCTCGGGTCGCTGGATACGTATCCGTGATGGTGAAACTGCATTGTTGTTCTCCTTTGTTTTCTGGGTCCGGCCGGATTACACCGAGACCAGTTTGCCCTGTTGCTTATATGAATCCGCTTTTTTATCCGTATCTGTTGGCCTTTGAGCTGTTACCCGAACAACAGTTTTGATAATGATCCATGAAAGACTCACTCAATTATGCTGAGTTAAGCTTGTACAGGAAATGTATAATTCTGGTTTATTATTGCACTTTTCTATATTTACCCTGGGCTGTCACAGTTCGCGACCGACTCAGGTTGTTGATCAAAAAGGAATCAATAATCTGCGTGAGGTTGAATTAGGATCAAGCCGCAAGCTGTCGTGTTAACGCCAGCGCCGCCAATGATCCGAAGGCGAACAATGCGGCCTGCTGTTGCAGGCCGTTATCGTTTCCGGCGTTTACCTTCAGATGCGACTTGAACCAGGAATAAAGGACTCGGTGACTGAGGCCTGAGGTGCTGGAACCTTGTCCCCGCTGACCTGGGATACCGGGAATACGGCGTTGATCTGGCCAGTTCCTGAGCTGCCGAAGTATGGGGTCAGTACTTCCGCTTTCTGGTCGTACTCGGACCAGCCCAGTGCGCCCAGCAGCATGGCGGTGTCGTGCATAAAGCCTTCACCGTGACCTTTTACGGCGTACTCGGGCAGCATTTCGCAGAAGTCTTTCCACTCGCCGTTTTCCCACATCCGAACCACACTGTGATCAAGGCGCTCCAGGAACGGAGACCAGGTCTTGGTGGCAAACTTCGGTGCCTGACCGTTCTGGGCAAAGCGATGAGACAATGAGCCGCTGGCAAAAATGGCCACGGTGCCATCGTAGTGCTCTTCGATCGCCTTGCGCATTGCCCAGCCCAAACGGGCACTGTCATTCAGGTAGTGCACGGTACACATTGCAGAGACCGAGATCACCTTGAAATGGCGGTCTTCGTTCATATAGCGCATCGGTACCAGAGTGCCGTACTCAGGATCGAGGGTGGTCTTGTCATGGGCTAGTGTTTCCACGCCCTGCGTATTACATTCGGCGGCCAGCAGCTTGCCAAGCTCGGGGTTCCCGTCATATTCAAACTTCATATTGGAGATGAAGTGGGGCAGTTCACCACTGGTGTAGTTGCCTTTGAAGTGGGCGCCACAATTGATGTGGTAGTTGGCGTTCACCAGCCAGTGGGTATCGAATACGACAATGGTATCCACGCCCAGCTCACGGCAGCGACGGCCGATCTCGATATGACCGTCGATGGCCGCTTGGCGAAAGCCCTTCTGCGGGCCGTCCAGCTCGGATAGATACATGGAGGGTACATGCGTAATTTTTGCGGCTAATGCGAGCTTACCCATTAGGTTTTCCTCTTTGTCGTTGTGGGTTTTCATGCCCATCATCGGGCAGTTTTTCGTATTGCCAGCGCCAGGCGCTGACGTGTGCCATCAAAGCGATTATGGGGGCTACCAGTATGCATCCGAATACCAGCGTAGTGCCATACTCCAGCAAGACGGGTACCAGTTGGGCGATGGCGGCGCCAGTCATTAGCTGAATAAAGCCCATCAATCCTGAAGCGGTTCCGGCTAAGCGGTCACTGCTGTTGATGGCTGCTAACTGGGCGTTGGGTTGGCTCAAACCGCGACCGAATACAAGCAACGCCATCGGCAGAAACAAGCCGGCAAAGCTGAGTTGATTGAGCACGGACAGGCCCACCAGAAAAGCTGCTCCTAGCAGTGAAAGCAGGTTGCCGCTGAGTATCATCTGGTCAACACTGAACGCCTGCGCCAGGCGCGTTGACAGAAAACTGCCAGCCATGAAGGCTAGAGACACGATCAGAAACCAGCTTCCGAACTGAGCCGAGTTGCCTCCTAGTTGACCCATCACAATATAAGGGCTGCTGCCAACAAAGAGATAGAAAGCTGCCGCCACCGCGGTGGTCGATAGCACGTAACCCAGATATTGTTTTGACTCCAGCACGTTACGATAGCGCTTAAGAATGCCGCCAAGATGTAGGCTGTCACTTCTCTCGTTGCTGGTTTCGGGCAGCATCCGCAGAGCCAGCAGCCAGACCAGAGCGCCCATGAAAACAGATAGATAAAATATAGAGTTCCATCCGCTCCAAAGGTTCAGATAACCACCGATGGTGGGTGCGATCGCCTGAGCGATGGCAATGGCCATAACCACATAACCCATACGGCCAGCTGCACCCTGACGGCCATGCACATCAAGAATGATGGCGCGAACCAGTGCCATGCAGGTACTGCCGCCCAGCGCTTGCAGGATGCGCCCAACAATCAGCATATCAACGCCGTCAGCCGAGGCAGCAAACAGGCTGCCAACAGTGTGAAGTCCAAGACCGGTCAGCAGCACCGGCCGACGACCGAAATAGTCTGCCAGCGGCCCGGTGATCAGTTGGCCGATTGCCAGTGTCAGCAGATAGAAAGTAAAGGTCAGCTGGATGGTGGCAATATCCGCATCCAACGCGACCGCAACATCCGGCATCGCCGGCACGAAGGCATTCAGGGCCAGCGGGCTGGCCATGGCGATCAGTGCTAGAAGAGCAACAGGGGGTGTTGGTTTCAACGTATCTCAACCGGTTAGGCAATCGGCGCGGCCGCAATAGGCTGCACCAGATCGCACTTACTGGGGGTCGCGTATAACCAATAGACGCAACTGGTGTGGACTTTAATTAATATATTAACTAATTTTAGTTAACATATTAATTAAAGTCAACGACCAACAAATCGGACGTCGTCTAACAACAGGATGGTGTGTTTTCAGGTGTCAGGGTTTTATCTGGCTGAGTTGATCGAGCAGCTCTGCCAGCTGCTGCATGTTCTCCTTGGAGAACTGTTTGGTGATTTCCTGATAACGGGCTTCTAGTGACGGGCTAACGCTATCAAACATCTGCCTGGCTTTGTCGGTCAGGCTGATTAGCACTCGGCGCTGATCCTCTGGTGAGCGGCGACGGTGGATGTAGTCCTGCTGTTCCAGCCTGCTGATGATGCCCGTCAAGCTAGGGCTAAGGATGCAGCACAGATCAGCGAGTTGCTTTGACTCCAGCTCACCGTGCTCGACCAGCGCACGAATGACCCGCCACTGCTGCTCGGTGAGCGGAATTGACTGCAGCACCGGGCGGAAGAGGCTCATGGTCGCTTCGCGCGCTTTGAGTAGTTTTAGAGGGATGGAGTCTTCGTATTTGCGCATCAGTGGTTCACTACCCGGTGGTCGAATTTCGTTGCATGGTAGCATTTTATTAATATATTAATTAACAGTCCACAGTCTATTGTTGTTGGCTGCGGAAGCGCTTTGCAGTAACGCCTGTGTGGCGCTTGAAGAAATGGGAAAAGTAGGCGGGGTCAGAGAAGCCAAGCTGGTAACAGATATCGCTGCTGGAGAGATTGCTGAAGATCAGCAGCCGCTTGGTTTCCTGCATAATACGGTCGTGTGCCAGTTTTTTTGGTGAGCGATTAGATACGCACTGACAGATTTGGTGCAGGCGGCTTTCAGAAATGCCCAGCCGGCTGGTGTATTCCGGTAGATGCCAGTGTTCGCGGAAGTGCTCCTCGATCAAATTGGAGAAACGGCGAAAGATTTGCAGGTCGTCGTTATTGACTGCGGTACTTTCTGTGCCTTTGGCAGGCAGGCGGCTGATCTGAATTAATAGAAGGCTTACCAGCGAGTGCAGTGCCAGCTGTTTGCCCAAATGTTCCCGAAACCACTCGACCTTAAGATTGTGAAAGGTCTGAGTAATCAGGGACCATTGGGGGCGTCGTTCGGGTTCTAAATCTGCTCGCGCAATACAAATGCCATGATTCAGCTCGGTATCCATCTCCTGTTGCAGGCCATCTTTGAGCAGCTGCCAGACAATGGACTGATGAATGGTCAGTACGTGGCCGCAGGCATCGGGTTTGGTCAGAAAAGAGTGGGGTACTGAAGGCGGAGTCAGAATCAGGCCAGGGCCACGGACGTGATAGATCTTATCATCGATATGGAAGCTGATGTCGCCCCGGTCGATGTAGTGAATCTGAAGGTATTGGGCATGGCGGTGCACCGGCATGTCACGGCCAAAAAAATTGGCCAGGTTTTCCAGGGCATCGTAGTGAATGGGCGCGTTGATATAACGGCTGTCGTAATCCTGTCCCAGGATAATGTTGGGAATCCATTCACTGCGATCACTATTGTTCATGATGCGACGATAACAGAAAAGGCGGACGCCCATGCCGGGCACCCGAAGGTGTCGGCATGGTCGTATCTGCAGCTCTTAGCGTTTGCCAAGAGTCGGTACACGGTGAGTACCATGTGCGATGCAGACGTTCTTGGTTTCCATGTAGAAGTCGAAGCTCCAATCACCGCCGTCACGACCGATGCCGGACATCTTGACACCGCCGAACGGAGACGGCAGGTTGCGATTGTTTTCGGAGTTCACCCACAGCATGCCGGCTTGGACGTGCTTGGCCATGCGCATGGCGCGGCCGGTGTTCTCAGTCCAGATGTAGCCGGACAGACCGTACTGGGTGTCGTTGGCAATCTGGACGGCTTCTTCTTCGGTCGCGAAGGTGATTGCAGTCAATACCGGGCCGAAGATCTCTTCCTGGGCGATGCGCATCTTGTTATTGGCACCGGTAAACAGAGTTGGCTCGACGTAGTTGCCTGCCGGGTTCAGTTCCGTCTTGGCTTCGGTGATTCGCTTGCCACCCACAGCAATATTGGCGCCGTCCTCTTTGGCAATGTCGAAGTAGCTCAGAACCTTGTTGAAGTGCTCGGTAGCGACCAGCGGGCCCACTTCGGTTTCCGGATCCAGTGAGTGGCCCACGCGTAGGTTGCGCACTCGCTGTTCGAGTGCGGCGATGAACTTGTCGCGGATACCGCTCTGAATCAGCAGGCGGCTGGAAGAGGTGCAGCGCTGACCATTCAGGCTGTAGATCATGAACACAACCGCATCCAGGGCACGATCGAAGTCGGCATCGTCAAACACGATAACCGGGTTCTTGCCGCCCAGTTCGAGGTGCATGCGCTTAAGGGTTTCTGCGCCTTGACGCATGATGTGCGATCCGGTTGCAGTTTCACCCACCAGTGCGACCGCCTTGATCGCCGGGTGTTCGGTCAGACGCTTGCCAGCGTCTTCGCCGAAGCCGTTGACCATGTTCCATACGCCTTTGGGCAATACTTCATCCGCGATCTCGGCCAAAATATAGGCGCTCAGCGGCGTCAGCTCAGCCGGTTTGTGCACGACGGTGCAGCCTGCTGCCAGTGCCGGAGCGATTTTCCATGTGGACAGCATGAACGGCGTGTTCCATGGGGTGATAATGCCGACTGGGCCGATCGCATTGCGGATGGTGTAGTTGGTGTGTTCGTCCTGATGCAAGGCCAGGCCATTCTGCGCTTCCGGTGCCTTGTCGGCGAAGAAGCGGAAGTTGGCGGCGCCACGCAGGGCGGCCTGCTTCATGAAGCGGATCGCCTGGCCGCAGTCCATGGATTCGACTAATGCGATTTCGTCAGCGCGCTCAACCAGCCGGTCAGCGAACTTGTGCAGCATCTTTTTACGTTCGGCACCTGGCATATTGGACCAGGCTTCGAAGGCGTTTTCAGCAGCTTCACAGGCAGCATTCATGTCGGCCACAGAACCGGCCATTACCTTACCGATGCTGCTGTTATCGGTGGGGGTGAGGTTGTCGTATTCACGACCGCCGTTACCTAGAGTAAATTCACCGTTGATGTAGTGTCCGGTGGTGTTGTTTTTGAAGCGCTCTAGGTACTGCTGTGCGCGTTCCAGGTTGGTTGCCAGTGTATCGCTCATGATTTTCTCCTGAAGCTCTTAATAGTTGTCGCCGTAGTATTCCTTCTCGGAAACGATTTTCGTTTCGAGTGAGCAGACGCTTTCGATGCTGCACACCACGGTGTCGCCCGGCTGCATGTCGGCCAAGCCGTGAGGTGTGCCGGTCGCAATCATGTCACCTGGGTTCAGGGTCATGATCTTGCTCAGGTATTCGATCAGGAAGGGCACGTCGAAGATCATGTCCTTGGTAGAACCGTCCTGAGTGATCTTGCCATTCACTTCGGTGGTCAAACGCAGGTTGTTGGCGTTTGGTACGTCAGCGGCATCTACAATCCACGGGCCCATCGGCAGTAACGAGTCACGGCTTTTCACGCGCAGGTTGGGGCGATAGTAGTTTTCCAGATAATCGCGGATCGCGAAGTCGTTACAGACAGTGTAGCCCGCCACGTAATCCATCGCGTTTTCACGCTTGATGTTCTTGCCAGTCTTGCCGATCACGGCGACCAGTTCGCACTCGTAGTGCTGGAATTCAATATTGTCCGGGCGGTAGCTGGTCTGCTTGTGGCCAGTCAGCGTGTTGGCGTGCTTGAGGAACACTAGCGGCTCCTTCGGCGGCTCGAACGCCAGTTCGGTGGCGTGGTCAGCGTAGTTCAGACCCAGCGCGAAGATGGTGCCCGGTGCTTTTACCGGCGGCAGCCAGTTGATCTGGTCGGAGTCCAGCGCCACGTCCAGTGCTTCACCTTCGGTCGTGGTGATGCGGTCGTTGGCGTCGATGGTGATGTCTAACTCGCGGCCGTCAAAGATAATGCGTGCGTGTCTCATGGCTCAGGCACCTCCCAGCGTGTTGTTCAGGGTGCCGACACCCTCGATGCTTGCTTCAAGCTTGTCGCCCTTGGCAATGGAAACGCGGTCACCGGCGAAACCGACGGCGATGATTTCGCCTGGCTGCAGGGTCATGATGCGCGAGATGATGCTGATCAGCTCGGCAACGCTGCGTTCCATGTTGGCCAGTGAAAAGGCGCTCTTCTGTTCGCCATTGACGCTGATGGTCACGGTCAGGGCGTCCGGAGTGGCAACCTTGTCGGCAGCAACCACTTCAGGGCCGACCGGTGCGGACGTGTCCAGGCACTTGCCTTTGATGTCCGGGCGGTAGTAGTTCTGCTCCGGCAGGGAGTAGTCGGCGACGATGGTGTAACCGCCCACGTAATCCAGTGCTTCCTCGGTAGAGACACGGCAGGTTTTTTTACCAATCACCACGCCCAAGCTGGCACCTACCGCCATTTCGGCAACGTCGTTGCCGTCAAAATCTTTTGCCCACTCAACAACTGCACCGTCGGTGCTCCAGGTGTTGTGTGGCTTATAGTAAAGCACCGGTTGAGTCGGCGACTTTTTGTAGGGAGCTTCGTTGAATGTTGCTTCCAGAGCAGCCAGCTGCGTCTTGTCGTTCAGTGCGACGCAGACCAGCTTGCTGTTAACCAGAGTCTTTGCAGTCATTGTTAACCTTCTCGTGTTGATGGCGGGCGATCAGTAGCCGGCCCGAGGTTTTTCGTCTTCAACCGGGGTGCCCTGTTTGAAGCGCTGCGCCAGTTTGCGGGTTTCATTGGCCAGAATCATGGTGTCTACACCGACGCCAACGAAGTTGGCACCTTGTTGGACATAGCTCTCCGCCAGTGACGGGTCCAAGCAAAGCAGGCCGGCATACTTGCCGGCGTCGCGAATCTTGTTCAGACCGGTGTTGACAGCATCGACCACCACCGGGTTGTCGGCGTCACCAAGGTACCCCATGGACGCGGACAAATCGGACGGTCCAATAAAGACGCCGTCAACACCGTCCACTTGCAGAATGGCGTCAAGATTCTCCATCGCGCTGGAAGTTTCCACCTGAACAATCATGCAAATTTCATCGTTGGCTTTTTTCAGGTAATCCGGTACCTGGCTCCAGCGCGCAGCACGAGCCAATGAGGTGCCCAGGCCGCGGATGCCCTGCGGCGGATAGCGAACGGCCTTTACTAGTTGAGCCGCCTGTTCGGCCGTCTCGACCATCGGAACGAGCAGAGTCTGCACGCCGATGTCCAGAAGCTGCTTGAGCAGGGCGGTGTTACCTTCGACGCAGCGCACGATTGGTGCGGTGTCGTAAGGGGCGATCGCCTGCAGATGAGCCATGATGGTGCGCAGGTCGAAGGGGGCGTGTTCACCGTCGATCAGTAGCCAATCGAAACCTGCCAAGGCGGTAATTTCAGCGGCACTGTTGTCCGGCAGGCCGAGCCAGAGGCCGTACTGGGTTTCGCCGGTAGCGAGTCCCTGCTTGAAGCGGTTCTTTGGCAACTCCATGCTCGTCTCCTTTTTGATTGGTGCTTATTCGAAATTCAGGGCCACGCCACCCAGTGGGCCGAAATCGGCGTGGACCGTATCCCCCGCCTTAACCGGCACTGGGCGGGTGAAAGAGCCGGAAAGGATTACCTGGCCCGGTTCCAGGCCGATACCGTGAGGGGCAAAACGTTTGCACACCCAAGTTATACCTTTCAGCGGGTTGCCAAGTACACCACCGGCCAAGCCGGTTTCTTCAATCTGACCGTTCAGGTAGAGCATACAGCCCGCCCAGCGCAGGTCGATATCCATCGGTTTGACCGGGCGGCCACCCATGACGATACCGGCATTGGCAGCGTTGTCGGAAATGGTGTCGTACACCTTGCGAGTGTAGCCTGTTTCCGGATCGGTACGCAGGCAGCGCGCGGCGATCAGTTCCAGCGACGGAATTACGTAGTCGGTCGCGTCGATAACATCAAAGACAGTGACATTTTCACCGGACAACGGTTTTTTCAGTACGAACGCCAATTCTACTTCGATGCGCGGATCAAGAAAATCGGACGCTTTTAGGGTGGCACCCTCTTCGAACAGCATGTCGTCGAGCAGCACGCCGTAGTCAGGCTGGTCAATATTGGACGACATCTGCATGGCGCGAGAAGTCAGACCGATCTTGTAGCCGATCACCTTGCGGCCATCTTCAATCTTGCGGTCAACCCAGGCTTTCTGCACGGAGTAGGCATCTGCCATGTCCATTTCAGGGTGTTCCAGGGTCAGCGCCGGGATCTGCTTGCGATTCACTTCTGCTTCGTACAAGCGATCGGCGGCGATCTTGATCTGCTCTTTGGTCAACATGCGTGATGGCACCTTTGATAGTCCGTTGCGGTTCACTGGCTGTGCGTGGAATCGTGCTCGGTCACATTGAGTGGCGGCTGACGATGGCACAGATTGTATGAGATTCATTTTAGTTAACATCTTAAGTAAGTCAAGAGTCGATATCTGAACTATAATTATGGCCATGCGTGGGCATCAATCAGAAAAGTGTTGCAATGGCTATACGTATTGACAACACTTAACATGTTAACTATATTTTGGTAGTTAATCCTTTGTCCGCGATCATCGGATTAAACCGGAATCAGGGCACAAGTCAACCGCTGAAGGGAGGGCTGCAATGCCTCATTTCATTGTCGAATACTCGAGCAATATTCATGATCGTCTGGATTTTCAGTGGTTATTCAAAGATTTGCACGAGTACTTGGTGTCAACGGGTGCCTTTCCGCTGGGTGGTGTGCGCAGCCGTGCTATCTGCTGTAACGACTTCCGGGTAGCCGATGGTCGTGATGACTTCGCGTTCCTGAACCTGAATCTGAAGATCGGACACGGTCGTGATATGGCACTCAAACAGGCCGTCGCTGAGCAGGTGTTCAAGATTCTGTGTGACTGGATGCAGCCGGTCACGGATGAAAGTTATGTACAGATCTCTTTCGAGATGACGGAGCTAGATCCGGTGCTGAAGTTCAACAAAAACAACATTCATGCCCTGTTCTTAAATACCTGACGGAGTGTGACACGGGTGGGCGCTGCAAGACCTGTAGTGGCAGCGTCAGGAAGGTTCGCGGGTCTTCCCGGTCCGGCAACGCAAGTAATAACTACAAAACAATCAGGAGAAAGGCCGTTATGACAAAAACAAAGCTCTTTACCAAAGCCGCCATCCTCTCATTGGGGCTGGCGATATCCGGCAGCGCTTTCGCCGCCACGACGTTGCACGTCGGGACCTGGCTGCCGCCGACCAACCCACAGAACGCCGTGGTCTGGCCGACGTGGGCCAAATGGGTCGAAGAGGCAACGGAAGGGCGGGTTAAAGTTAAAATCGAACACGATCTGGGCCACCCGAAAACCATGTTCCAGTTGGTAGAAGACGGTGTCGTCAACGCCGGGTTCAGTTACCACGGTTACGTTCCGGGTCGTTTCAAGTTGCCCCAAATTGTGGAATTGCCGGGCCTGGGTGTAGGAGCCGAGGCGGCCTCCGTGGCCCTCTGGCGGGTGTATAACAAGTACTTCATGGACTCCGGCGAGTTTGTAGGCCTGACCCTCCTTGGCACGTTTACCCATGGTCCGGGCTATATCCATTCCATTGATCCAATCACCTCCTTCGATCAGATAAAGGGCAAGAAGATTCGTATTGGTGGTGGCGTCCAGTCCGAACTTGGCGAGCGAATGGACGTGACTCCGGTTTCAGCACCAGCCCCAGATGTCTATCAAATGATGCAGCAGGGGGTGATTGATGGTGCCTTCCTCCCCATGGGTGAGCAGAAGACCCTGCGTCTCAAGGAAGTGGCGCCCAACGTCACCATGCTCCCTGGAGGCATGTACCTCGGCAGTTTTTCCATGTTCATCGATCCATACTTCCTGGAAAAGCTGGACCCCAAGGATCGCGAGGCGATCATGAACGTATCGGGTGAAAAACTCTCCGCCCTGGCCGGACGCGCTTGGGATGGTATTGATGACGAGGGCCTGAAGGCCGCGCAGGAAGCCGGCGTCAACATCATCCGGGTCAAGGAAGGAGATCAGATGGCGCAGGACTTCCAGAAGCTGATTCAGGGCATGGACGAACAGTGGATCCAGAGTGTGTCTGATCGTGCCCCGAATGCCCGACAGGCGCTTAAAGAGCTGCGGACCGTTGCTCGAGAGTATGAGCGTGAGCACCAGGAGTAACCGCATGTCTCTCGCTACATGGGTTAACAGGCATTATAGCGAGAAGGGGCCAGCCAAGTGGCTGGTCTTCCTTCTAGAGGTTGTAGCAGCGTCAGTTCTCTTCCTGCTTATGTTGACTACCTGCCTGGACGTGGCCGGTCGCTATCTCTTCAACAGTCCCCTTCCCGGGGCCACTGAGCTCACCCGACTCGGCCTTGCACTGATGGTATTCGCGGCGATGCCGGTTATCACTTATCGGGGTGGGCATATCGTGGTGGATCTGCTCGATAATGTGCTAGGGCAAACGGTGTTGAAGGTTCTCGGACTGGTTTCGGCCCTGATTATTTCCTCTTCCATGTATTTCCTTGGGGTGCGGATCTTTGAGCTTGGCGAGAGATCGATCCGGCGTGGTGTTGTGACGGAATTTCTCGGCCTGCCCAGTGGTTATATTGCCGAGTACATCGCCGTTATGAGTTGGCTGACCGCCGCCGGCATGATAACGCTCGGCGTTTATCGCGCCCTGTTCACTCCTCAAAAATAAACCAATCAGTTACGGAAAATTCTATGACCGTCGTGCTAACCGGCTTTGCCGTTCTCCTTTTCATGATCGTGGTTCTGAGGGTGCCGATTGCCTTTGCTATGGGCCTGGTCGGTTTCTTTGGTTTTGCCTTTCTGATGGGGCTGGACCTGAACAACTTCATGGATTTCCGCTGGAGGGGCGCCCTGTCGATGGCGTCGAACCGGGTGATCGGTACGGTTCAGAATTATAGCCTGTCGGTGATTCCGTTGTTCGTGCTCATGGGCAACCTGGTGACCCGTTCGGGCCTGGCCCAGGAGCTTTACCATGTTTCCAATGCCTTTCTCGGTCATCGCAAGGGCGGATTGGCCATGGCAACGGTAGTAGCCTGTGGTGGTTTCTCGGCGATCTGTGGCTCCAGTCTGGCGACCTCCGCGACTATGGGCAAGGTGGCCATGCCACCGATGCGCAAATACGGCTATGCCGACTCTTTGGCCACCGCCTCTATCGCTGCTGGCGGCACTCTGGGCATCCTGATTCCGCCGAGCGTGATTCTGATAATCATCGGTCTGCTGACCGAGACCTCTATCCGTGAACTGTTCGCCGCCGGTTTCATTCCGGGCATCCTCGGCATGCTAATGTATATGGTCGCGGTGCGTTATGTGGTTTGGCGTGATCCCAGCGCCGGCCCCGCGGGTGAGAAAGCCGAATGGCCGGAACGTTTGCGCGCGCTGAACGGAGTTTGGGGCGTATTGCTGTTGTTCACCGTCGTCATGGGCGGAATCTATCTGGGTATCTTCACGCCGACGGAAGCGGCGGGCATCGGTGCCGGTGGCGCTTTTCTGATTGCCCTCGCCCGGCGCAGCTTCACTTTGTCGACACTCTTCGAAACACTGGCGGATACAGCGCGTACTTCGGCGATGCTGTTTGCCGTGGTGATCGGGGCGCTGATTTTCTCGGACTTTATTAACCGGGCCGGGCTGCCGGGCATGTTGCTGGAGTTCGTGACTGCGCTGGATGTGGCCCCGATTGTCGTGATTCTGGCAATTTTGGGTATCTACATTGTGCTTGGGATGGTGTTTGAAAGCCTGTCGATGATCCTGTTGACAGTGCCGGTATTCTATCCGCTGGTGGAGAGTATGGGCTTCGATCTGGTGTGGTTCGGTATCGTTGTTGTTGTCGTGACTGAGATCAGTCTGATCACGCCGCCCGTGGGTATGAACGTCTTTGTGCTCAGTGCAGTATTGAGAGATGTCAAAACGGGCACTATCTTCAAGGGTGTTACGCCGTTCTGGTGTGCCGATATTGTGCGTTTGGCGCTGATTGTGTTTATTGCTCAGATTGCACTGTTTTTGCCGGAGCTGCTGTACCGCTAAGCGGTACAGCCTTGCCGGTGCCGAGTAGATAGAGGAGAAGGAATATGTATCATGATGTTAAAAAGATTTTATATGTCTCCGATCTTGATAAAGGTTCACGCTCGGCATTCCGTGCAGCGGTCAGTCTGTGTGGTCACTACTCCGGCGCTCAGATCACTTATCTGTATGTGATTGAGTCCCTGTCGGGTACCGCACGCAGTGTGCTGAGTAACATGATGGATAAAGAAGAGCTCGACGACATGCTGCAAAAGGGCGTGGAGGCGTTGAGCGTCGAGATCCGCGGGCGGATAGAGCGCTTCTGTGCGGATGAGCTGGAAGAGCACGAAGTGTTAAGCCTGAAGAACATTGAGGCGCGCATCGAGGAAGGCACTCCCTGGCGTAGAATTCTTGAAGTCGGCGACGAGATGAATGCCGATGTGATCGTTATGGGAACCCGCAAGCACAGCGCGCTAGGACAAGCACTGATGGGCTCTACCGCGATCAAAACGCTAACTCACTCTAAGCGTCCGGTGCTGATCGTGCCGCTTGGCACTGCCTGAGGTCTATAAACATAACGGCGCACAGACGTCGAATTGGAGTGAGGAGCGATCCATCACGTTTTTACGCCGTATCAGTCCGCCGGTAGAAGGGACGGGCTGAACGCCAGGTACAAAAAAACCGCCAGAGCCTGAAGCTGTTGGCGGTTTTTTATGGCCGGAAGGTTTACTCCGGCTTTTTGGCAACCAAAGTCAGAATATCGTAGCTGGCAACCAGCTCATCTTCCTGATTGGTGACCTGAACGTCCCAGACTACCACGCCTTGCGTATGGCCATCTGGTGAGGTGCGGCCTTGGTCGATCTTTCGCTTGCAAGTCAGGCGTGCCCGGATGGTATCTCCCGGGGCAACCGGCTCGATAAAGCGCAGGGTATCCAGACCGTAATTCGCCAGAACCGGACCTTCGCCCGGAGAAACAAACAGGCCTGCCGCAGCGGAAAGAACAAAATATCCATGGGCAATGCGCTTGCCGAACTGGGACTCCCGCGCAGCAATTTCATCAAAGTGCATGTAGAAGTGATCGCCGGAGAGGCAGCCGAAGTTGACGATGTCCGCCTCGGTAACCGTACGCCGGTGAGTCAGCAGGGATTCGTTGATCTGCAGATCTTCAAAATGGCGGCGGAACGGGTGCACTTCGGTTTCGATGACATCGGCACCACGCACATACTCGCGGGTTACCGCAGCCAGCATGGTCGGAGAACCCTGGATCGCTGTTCTCTGAAGGTAGTGATGTACCGCGCGGATACCGCCAAGCTCTTCACCGCCACCAGCACGTCCAGGGCCGCCATGCTTGAGCATGGGCAGAGGTGAACCATGGCCTGTTGACTCCTTTGAAGCTTCTGCGTTGAGCAGGTGCAGACGCCCGTGGAAAGCCGCCAGCAGGGGTACGATCTTGCCCGCAATGGCCGGGTCGCGGGTGGTCAGGGTGGTGACCAGTGAGCCCCGGCCTTGCGCGCACAGAGAGACTGCGTCCTCAACGGTGTTGTAGGGGATCACGGTGGCGACAGGGCCAAAGGCTTCGATGTCGTGGGCGCCACAGCCGTTTTCAGGGTTCCGGCATAGCAGCACGTGAGGTTCAATGAACGCGCCTTTATCGGTGCCTTCACCGGTCGGTTTGAAGTCGCCGTTGCCACCGGTGACCAGTTCGCTGGTTTTCAGCAACTCCTGGATGTTGGCTTTGACGTCTTCAAGCTGGTCGATGGAAGCCAGGGCGCCCATGCGGACGCCTTCAACGGAAGGATCGCCAACAGTGACCTTTGAAAGCCGCTCCTTCAGCTTGTTGCAGACAACCTCCACCTGACTCTTTGGTACCAGAACCCGGCGGATAGCAGTACATTTCTGACCAGCTTTTGCCGTCATCTCGCGGCCCACTTCCTTCACAAAGATATCGAATTCTTCGTGTTCGGGAGTTACGTCTGGCGCCAGAATGGCGCTATTTAGTGAATCGGCCTCGGCGTTGAACGGTATTGAACGGTTGATGATGTTCGGGTGATTCTTGAGTTTGCGGGCGGTTGCAGCCGAACCGGTGAAGGTGACCACATCCTGCTCTTCAAGGTGGTCGAACAGGTCGCCGGTGCTGCCGATGATCAGTTGCAGGCTGCCTTCGGGCAGAGCGCCGGATTCCTGCATCAGGCGAACGGCCAGTTCGGTCACATAACAGGTTGAGGTGGCCGGCTTCACAATGGAGGGCATGCCTGCAAGGAAGGTGGGCGCGAATTTCTCCAGCATGCCCCACACCGGGAAGTTGTAAGCATCAATGTGTACTGCCACACCACCGCGGGGCACCAGGATATGGGTGCCGGCAAAGTGATTGTTCTTGCCCAGCGGCGTCACCGGGCCTTCATGCACCACGTTGCCGGATGGCAGTTCGCGGCGACCCATGCTGGCGTAAGAGAAAAGGGTGCCAAAACCACCATCGATATCAATGCCGTTATCACCTTTGGTGGAACCGGTATGCATCGACAGGGCGTAGAGCTCTTTTTTGTGTTCCTGGAGGTACGTGGCCATGGCTTTGAGGGCCAGGGCGCGCTCCTGGAAATCCATGGCCATCAGGTTCTTTCCGCCGACCTTGCGGCCATACTCTACGGCTTTCCCGAAATCGAGGGTGTCGTCATGGGTATGGGCGATGATGTCGCCGTTAATGGCGCTGGGCAAAGCCTTGGCGGCCTTCTCACCGACCCACTGGCCGGCAATGAAACTTTTCAGGACTGACATGGGAAACTCCATTCGTATCTGAAACGCCAAGGCAAGTCCCGCGGAAACGAGACTTGCCTTGCTCGTGTCTTTCTTGTTGGCTGGCCGGGAACTACATCTCGTCGTAGTCCAGAACCACCTTGTCGCTGATCGGGTAGCACTGGCAGGAAAGCACGTAGCCGGCTTCTACCTCATAGTCTTCCAGGGCAAAGTTCTGGTCCATTTCCACCTCGCCTTCGACAACCTTGGCGCGACAAGTCGAGCAGACGCCCGCTTTGCAGGAGTAGGGCAGATCGGCGCCCTCCTCGTTGCCGGCTTCGAGGATGCTCTTGGTATCACGAACCAGCGGGAAGGTCAGGGAACGACCGTCGGCGATCACCGTTACTTCGCTGACGGACTGCGGATCTACGTTCGACGGTGCTCTATCCTTACGCGCCTGGGGCGCTCCACCGGCCGGCGTAAACAGCTCGAAATGGATCCTGCTTTTTTCCATGCCATGGCGAAGCAGGGAGTCCCGCACATCTTCTGTCATTAACTGGGGGCCGCAGATGAAGGCAGCAGTGAGATCCTTGGCGTTGATCCAGTGGTCGAACAGGGCGTCGCACTTGTCGTGGTCAATCCGCCCGTTGTAAAGGTCAATGTCCTGTTCCTCGCGGGTGAAGATGTACACCAGGTTCAGGCGGGCCATAAACTCGTTCTTCAGGTCCTGGAGTTCATCCCGGAACATGGTGCTGCTGGTTGCCTTGTTGCCATAGAACAGTGTGACTTCGCTCTTGGGCTCGGTTTCCAGGGTGGTCTTGACGATCGACAGGATCGGGGTGATGCCACTGCCGGCGGCGACCGCCAGGTAGTTGCCTTCCCGCTCGGGATCCAGCTCGATGGAAAAATGGCCCTGGGGCGGCATGACTTCCAGCGTCTGGCCGGGTTTCAGTTGCTCATTGGCAAACGTCGAGAAACGACCACCGGCAACCTTTTTGACCGCGATGCGCAGTTCCTGATCGTTGACACTGCGGCAGATCGAATAGGAGCGACGAACTTCCTCGCCATCCAGTTTGGTTCTGACAATCAGGTGCTGGCCCTGCTTGTAGCTGAATTTGTCCGCCAGGTCTTCTGGCAGATCAAAAGCAAGTGATACGGCGTTTCTTGTTTCAGGTCTGACCTCTTTGAGGGTCAGTGAGTAGAATTTATTCATGATCGTATCGGCTCTAGATGCATTTGAAATAGTCGAAGGGCTCGAGGCATTCCTTGCAACGATAAAGGGCTTTGCAGGCGGTGGATCCGAATTCGCTGACCCTTTCGGTGTCAGTGCTGCCACAGTGGGGGCAGGCAATGACGTCTGGTTCCCCGAGCAGACTCATCTTGCTGGAGCTGCCCTCGGGCGGTGCGATTCCGAAGGCCCGAAGCTTCTCTTTGCCTTCGTCTGTGATCCAGTCGGTGGTCCAGGCAGGGGTCAGCACCTGGTTGATTTTTGGATCCCGGAAGCCTGCGGCACGCATGGCTTCAGTAATCAGTTCCTCAATCAACTCGGTGGCTGGGCAGCCGGAGTAGGTCGGGGTTACATCAATCGCCAGCTCTTTACCATCCCACCTTACGGCGCGGACAATTCCGAGTTCCACGACGCTTACTGCCGGCACCTCGGGGTCTTTGACCTCTTCGAGAAGTGCCCAGATGTCTTCCTCCGTCAGCAGATCGGGGCGGGCATTTGCCGGCACCCGATCACTGGCAATCAGGATATCGACGGCTGACCGGCTGTCTGAATCACCATGTTGTGGCATCGGGGTAGGCCCTCTGCAGGAACTGCATTTCTGCCAGAATGAAACCGAGGTGTTCGGTGTGCTCGCCGTGCTTGCCACCCATGTACATCCAGGAGTCTTCGGCACCCGGTGTCAGCGTGGCCTGTGTGAGCACCTCGTTGACCATGCCGCGCCAGTCCTGGGCGAGCTGGTCGGGATCCGGGCCAATACCCGCCTCGGCCATGACCCGATCGGTGTCGTCCGGAGTGATCAACTCGCCGGTGAAGCGCCAGAGAATATCAACGGCATCCTGCATGCGTTGGTGGCTCTGATCAGTGCCATCACCCAGGCGCTTGACCCACTCGGATGACCGGCGCAGGTGATAGGTGGCCTCTTTCAGGGCCTTGGCGGCGATGCCGGCAATGCGCTCATCGCTGGATCCGGTCAGGCTCTTGAGTGTGAAGTAGTGCCACACGTCGAAGAAAAACTGCCGACCCATGGTCACCGCGTAATCCTCATTGGGCTGCTCCGTGAGCAGCAGGTTACGGTAATTGTGGGCGTCACGGCGGAACGCCAGCTTGTCGGCATCGCGGCCATCATCAATCAGTTCGGCCGCGTACTCGTACCAGTTTCGGGCCTGTCCGACGAGGTCCAGGCCAACGTTCATCACCGCCATCTCTTCTTCGAGCGCCGGTGCCTTGCCGCACAATTCGCACAGCCGTTGGCTCAGGATCATGTCGGAATCTGCCAGGCGGAGCAGGTATTCCTTTAATGCTTCTGCTTGTGTCATTGGATCCTCTCCTTACATGTGTCCGACTTCATCGGGCAGCTCGTAAAAAGAAGCGTGCCGGTAAATCTTGTCTTCCGACGGGTCGAAAAGTACTTCTTTCTCGTCGGATGCGGAGGCCGTGATGGTGTCGGAGGGAACCACCCAGATGCTCACGCCCTCGTTACGGCGTGTGTAAAGGTCGCGGGCGTTTTCCATGGCCATCTCGGCGTCAGAGGCATGCACGCTGCCAACGTGTTTGTGGTTCAGGCCGTGCTTGGACCGTACAAAAACTTCGTATAGGCGCCATTCAGACATGTTTTACTCCTCCGGTATCAAGCGGCTTGCGCGCGCTGTTTTTGTTTTTTGGCATAGGCGACCGCCGCTTCGCGGACCCACTCGCCTTCGTCAATGGCTTTCTTGCGGGTGTTGATGCGCTCGCGGTTGCAGGGGCCGTTGCCCTTGAGAACGTCGTAGAATTCCTGCCAGTTGATCTCACCGAAATCGTAATGGCCGGTTTCTTCATTCCACTTCAGGTCCGGATCCGGCGCGGTGCATCCCAGGAATTCAAGCTGCGGAATGGTCTGGTCAATGAACATCTGGCGCAGTTCGTCGTTGCTCTTGCGCTTGATCTTCCAGGCCAGGGACTGCTGTGAGTTCGGGGACTCGTCATCGTGCGGGCCGAACATCATCAGGGCTGGCCACCACAGACGGTTGATAGCGTCCTGAACCATGGCCTTTTGCTCTTCCGTACCTTCACGCATCATGTCCAGCAGGATCTGGTAGCCCTGACGCTGGTGAAAGCTCTCTTCTTTACAGATACGGACCATGGCGCGGGAGTAGGGGCCATAGGAGGTGCGTTGGAGCACAACCTGGTTGACGATGGCAGCGCCATCCACCAGCCAGCCAACAGCACCCATATCGGCCC
>Ga0307939_1000146_pt1 | contig 41625 bp, 45 predicted proteins | sample OrgLakmetagen122_FD_201844 | JGI IMG/M metagenome (GOLD analysis project Ga0307939, IMG submission 201844) | Saline water microbial communities from Organic Lake, Antarctica - #122 | ecosystem: Environmental > Aquatic > Non-marine Saline and Alkaline > Saline | place: Antarctica: Organic Lake... | reverse complement strand
GAGGTTCTGGTGCAGGCGGGCGATCAGGTCTCTGCCGGGGCGGCGCTCGTACGGTTGGAGGTGGAGACATGATCACGCTGCATCACGTGCCGCTGGCGCGGTCGTTCCGGGTCTTGTGGCTGCTGGAGGAGCTGGGGCTGGAATTCGGGATCCGGTATTACTCGATCCGCGATGGCTCGATGCGCAGCCCGGAATTTCTGGCGCTGTCGCCCGCGGGGCGGGTCCCGGTGCTGGAGCATCATGGCACGGTCTGGGTCGAGTCTGCGGCGATCGTTCAGCTTTTATGCGAGACCTACCCGCAGCCCGGGCTGGCGCCCGCGCCGGGAGACGCGGACCGGGCGCGCTATCTCGAACTGCTGAGCTATGCCGAAACGGTGGGCTGTCTGCTGGAAAACCTCAACCTCAACCAGGTGTTCCTGCGCCCGCCCGCGCGGCCATCGGTGCCGGTGGTCAAGTTGCTGAATGCGCGTCTGCGCGCGGCCCTTGCGGCGATGGAGGCGCGGATCGAGGGGCCGCATCTGCTGCCATCGGGCTTTTCGGCGGCGGATGTCATGTTCGCCTACAGCTTCGAACTGGCGCGCTACTACGTGGATCTGTCGCAATTTCCGCACCTGATGAGCTACTGGGAGGGGCTGCGCGCGCGGCCCGCCTATGTCCGCGCCAAGGCCCGCGACGGTGATCAGGATATCTACGCGCAGGATTTCTACCCGGTCCCGGAGGACATGTGATGGCCGACGCTGTCGAGATCTTCGAGGTCGGCCCGCGCGACGGGTTGCAGAACGAGGCGCGGGCGATCCCCGCGGCCGACAAGATCGCGCTGGTCGATACCCTGAGCGGGGCGGGGTTCTCGCGCATCGAGATGGCCAGTTTCGTCAGCCCGAAATGGGTGCCGCAGATGGCCGGCTCGGGCGAGGTGCTGCGCGGCATCACCCGCGCGCCAGGCGTGCGCTATGCAGCCCTTACCCCGAACATGCGCGGGTTGACGGATGCGTTGGCGGCGGGGGCCGACGAGGTGGCGGTGTTCGCCTCGGCCTCGGAAGGGTTCTCGCGCGCCAATATCAACGCCACGATCGCCGAGAGCCTCGCGCGGTTCACGCCGCTCTTGCAGGCCGCAGGGGTGCAGGGGTTACGCGTGCGCGGCTACGTGTCCTGCGTGGTCGAATGCCCCTATGACGGGCCGGTGGCACCGGCGCAGGTGGCCGGTTTGGCGCAGGCGCTGTGGCAGATGGGCTGTTACGAGATCAGCCTTGGCGACACGATCGGTCGCGCCACGCCCGAGGCGGTCGACGCGATGCTGATCGCTGTCGCCGAGGTGGTGCCGGTGGACCGTCTCGCGGGGCATTTCCATGACACCGGGGGCCGGGCGCTCGCCAATATCGAGGCGTCGCTGGCGCGCGGTGTGCGCGTCTTCGATGCGGCGACGGGTGGTCTTGGGGGGTGTCCGTTCGCACCGGGGGCGGCGGGCAACGTGGCCACCGAGGCGGTGCATGACCGCCTGACGGCGCTCGGGTTCGAGACCGGGCTCGACCGCGAGGTGCTGGCGCGCGCAGCCGATATGGCGCAGCGGATGCGCGGCGCGCGGCAAAAATCTTGAAAAGATTTTTATCAAATTTCTTTGGAAGAAATTTGCAGGACAGGGAGGAGACGGTGTGACAAAGACCATAAGCGTGGAAACGGACGTGCGCGGCGTCGCGACGCTCTGGCTGGACCGGGCGGACAAGCACAACGCGATGTCGGCGCAGATGATCGCGGACCTGCACGAGGCCGCGCACAGCCTTGGCAGTGATGACGCCTGTCGCGTCGTGGTGCTGGCGGCGCGCGGCAAGACCTTTTGCGCCGGTGGCGATCTGGGCTGGATGCGCGATCAGTTCGAGGCGGTGCCCGCGCAGCGCGCGGCGGAGGCGTCAAAGCTCGCGCATATGCTGCAGGCGCTCAACACCCTGCCGAAACCGGTGATCGGCTGCGTGCAGGGCCATGCCTTCGGCGGCGGTGTCGGGTTGCTGAGCGTCTGCGATGTGGCGATCGGCACGGACCATGTGCAGATGGCGCTGACCGAGACGCGGTTGGGGCTGATCCCCGCCACGATCGGCCCATACGTGGCGGCGCGCATGGGCGAGGCGCGCGCGCGCCGGGTCTTCATGTCGGGCCGGCGCATCAAAGCCGCCGAGGCGGTGGATCTGGGTTTGCTGGCCCGCGCGGTCCCGCAGGCGGATCTGGAGGCCGCCGTCGAGGCCGAGGTCGCGCCCTATCTCGACTGCGCGCCCGGTGCGGTGGCCCGGGCCAAGGCGCTGTTGCGCGGCTTCGGCCCGCCGATCGACGACGCGGTGATCGCGCGGAGTATCGAGGCGCTTGCCGAGTGCTGGGCCGGCGAGGAGGCCGTCGAAGGCATCGCCGCGTTTTTCGACAAACGCACGCCCCGCTGGCGCAGCTGAGCCATCGGGGCCCGGTGACACGCTGTCACACATCCGGTTCGCGGTTTGACAAAGCAGCATGCATTCGCATGCAGGGTGCCGAAATACCTGTCGCCACGCGGCGGATCGCCGGCGCGCTTGGTTGACCCCGTGACGGCGTGAGGCTACATCTGAACCAAAGCAGCCAACTTGATGCGCGTTGTCGCGTATGAAAGGAGCCACACCGTGGAAGAGATGCTGAGGGAATACCTCCCCATCCTCGTATTGCTGGCCATCGCCATCGGATTGGGCCTCGTGCTGGTCCTCGCGGCCGTGGTGCTGGCTGTCCGGCATCCCGACCCCGAAAAGGTCAGCGCCTATGAATGCGGGTTCAACGCTTTCGACGACGCCCGCATGAAATTCGACGTGCGCTTCTATCTGGTGTCGATCCTGTTCATCATCTTCGATCTGGAGATCGCGATGCTCTTTCCGTGGGCGGTCGCGTTTCAGGATGTAAGCATGGCGGCGTTCTGGTCGATGATGGTATTTCTGGCGATCCTGACCGCGGGATTCGCCTATGAGTGGCGCAAAGGAGCGATGGAATGGGAGTGACCGACAAGGACGACGCGTTCGTGACCGATACCCAGGGTCAGCCCGGACAAAGCCCGCGCGTGAAATCCGGCCCGTCCAGCCTCGCCCCGGTCGAAAGCCCGGGCAAGGAATTCGACCCGGCCACGCAGTCGCTGAACACCGAGTTGCAGGACAAGGGCTTTCTGCTGACCTCGACCGAGGACATCATCAACTGGGCGCGCACCGGGTCCTTGCACTGGATGACTTTCGGGCTGGCCTGCTGCGCGGTCGAGATGATGCACACATCGATGCCGCGCTACGATGCCGAACGTTTCGGCATCGCCCCGCGCGCCAGCCCGCGTCAATCGGATCTGATGATCGTGGCCGGCACGCTGACCAACAAGATGGCGCCGGCGCTGCGCAAGGTCTACGACCAGATGCCGGAGCCGCGCTACGTGATCTCGATGGGCTCCTGCGCCAATGGCGGCGGGTATTACCATTACAGCTATTCGGTGGTGCGCGGCTGTGACCGGATCATTCCGGTCGATATCTACGTGCCCGGCTGCCCGCCGACCGCCGAGGCGCTGCTATACGGGATCCTGCAATTGCAGCGCAAGATCCGCAGGACAGGGACGTTGGTGAGATGAGCAAGGCACTCAAGGAACTTGGCACCCATATCGAAAGCAGGCGCAGTGATTGCGTGCTCGACTGGGCGGTCGCGCGGGGCGAGTTGACCGTCGATGTCGCGCTGCCGAATATTGTCGGGCTGACGGAATTCCTCAGGACCGATCAGACCTGCGCCTTCTCGACGCTGGTCGATATCACCGCTGTCGATTACCCCGAGCGCCCCAAGCGGTTCGACGTGGTCTATCACCTGCTGAGCATGTATCAGAACCACCGCATCCGCCTGCGGCTGGCCGCGCGCGAAGAGGACATGGTGCCGTCGATCACCGATGTCTATCCCGCCGCCAACTGGTTCGAGCGCGAGGTGTTCGACATGTTCGGGATCCTGTTTTCCGGCCATCCCGACCTGCGCCGCATCCTGACCGATTACGGCTTTCGCGGGCATCCGCTGCGCAAGGATTTCCCGACCACCGGCTATACCGAGGTGCGCTATGACGAGACCCGCAAGCGCGTCGTCTACGAGCCGGTGAATCTGGTGCAGGAATACCGGCAATTCGATTTCATGTCGCCCTGGGAAGGGGCCGATTACATCCTTCCGGGCGACGAGAAAGAGGAGGCGAAATGATGGGTGGTCCGGGCATGGGCGGGGCCGGCATGGGCGGCGGCGGCGTGATCCTGATGCTGGTCTTCGCCGCACTGATGATAATCCCGCTCTGGCGCATTTTGCCCCAATTCCGCATCCCGAGCTGGGTGTCCCTGGTCGCGATCATCCCGTTCGGCGTTATCGTGCTGCTCTGGGTCATGGCATTCCGCGACAAGCTTGACGGAGGACGGTCGTGATGGACGGATCCAAGTTCGAAGACACCCTGACGGGTGAGCAGAAAATCCGCAACTTCAACATCAACTTCGGACCGCAACACCCTGCAGCGCATGGTGTTCTGCGGCTGGTTTTGGAGCTTGACGGCGAGATCGTGAAGCGCTGCGATCCGCATATCGGGCTGCTGCATCGCGGCACCGAAAAGCTGATGGAAAGCCGCACCTATCTGCAGAACCTGCCCTATCTGGACCGGCTGGACTATGTCGCGCCGATGAACCAGGAACATGCGTGGTGTCTCGCGATCGAGCGGCTGACAGGGGTCGAGGTGCCGCGCCGCGCGAGCCTCATCCGGGTGCTCTATTCCGAGATAGGGCGCATTCTCAGCCATTTGCTCAACGTCACCACGCAGGCGATGGATGTGGGCGCGCTGACCCCGCCGCTCTGGGGGTTCGAAGAGCGCGAAAAGCTGATGATCTTCTATGAGCGGGCCTGCGGGGCGCGGCTTCACGCGGCCTATTTCCGGCCCGGCGGCGTGCATCAGGATCTGCCGCCCGACCTTATCGACGATATCGAGGAGTGGAGCCGCGAATTTCCCAAGGTTCTGGACGATATCGACGGGTTGCTGACCGAAAACCGTGTCTTCAAGCAGCGCAACGCCGATATCGGCGTGGTGACGCAGCAGGAGGCGCTCGACTGGGGCTTTTCGGGCGTGATGGTGCGCGGATCGGGCATGGCGTGGGATCTGCGCCGTGCGCAACCCTATGAATGCTATGACGAATTCGACTTCCTCGTGCCGATCGGAAAGAACGGCGATTGCTATGACCGCTACCTTCTGCGGATGGAAGAGATGCGGCAATCGGTACGCATCATCCAGCAGGCGATCGAGAAGCTGCGCGCCCCCGACGGGCAGGGCGATATCCTGACGCGCGGCAAGATCACGCCGCCGAAGCGGGACGTGATGAAGACCTCGATGGAGGCGCTCATTCACCACTTCAAGCTTTACACCGAAGGTTTCCACGTGCCCGCGGGCGAGGTTTATGCGGCGGTCGAGGCCCCCAAGGGCGAGTTCGGCGTCTACATGGTTTCCGATGGCACCAACCGGCCCTACCGCATCAAGCTGCGCGCGCCGGGCTATCTGCACCTGCAGGCGATGGATCATGTCGCCAGCGGCCACCAGCTGGCGGATGTCGCCGCGATCATCGGCACCATGGATGTAGTTTTCGGGGAGATCGACCGGTGAGGTCGCGTTTCGGTCGGGGCAGGTCTGTGGCGCGGCTGGCCCTCGGGCTTGGCGGAACCGTCGTCGTGGCGGCCTGTGCGACGATCCCCGACGGTGTCTCCGAGGAGGATGTCGCGCAATATGACGCCGCCGTGGCAAGCCTCGGCTGTACCATCGTGACCGAGCCGGATTATCTGGCGACCGGGATTCAGACCGGGCTGTCGCGGGCGCAATTGCTGGAGATAGCCGCTTACAAACTGTCCTCGGACGCGGCCATGCGGCTGCCCGGCGGGGGCATTGAACTGACCACAGGAGCCTGCGCCTAGATGCTACGCCGTCTTTACCACGAGCAACCCGAAAGCTTCGAATTCACCGCGGCGAACCAGAAATGGGCCGATGGTGAAATCAGCAAATACCCCGAGGGGCGTCAGGCCAGCGCCGTGATCGCCCTGCTGTGGCGCGCGCAGGAACAGGAAGGCTGGCTGACCCGCCCGGCGATCGAGCATGTGGCGGCGATGCTCGGCATGGATTACATCCGCGCGCTCGAAGTGGCGACGTTCTATTTCATGTTCCAGCTGCACCCCGTGGGACAGATCGCGCATTTCCAGATCTGCGGCACCACGCCCTGCATGCTGTGCGGATCGGAAGATCTGATCGCGGTCTGCGAGGACAAGATCGCGGCCAAGCCGTTCGCGCTGTCCAAGGACGGCAATTTCAGCTGGGAAGAGGTCGAATGCCTCGGCGCCTGCGCCAACGCGCCGATGGCGCAGATCGGCAAGGATTATTACGAGGATCTGACGCCCGAAAACTTTGCCGCGCTGATCGACGATCTGGCCGCCGGAAAGGTGCCGACGCCCGGCTCGCAGACCGGCCGCTTTGCCTGCGAGCCGAAATCGGGTCTGACCTCGTTGAAAGCCTTCGAGACGGATCGCATGGCGCGCAACTACAGTGTGCAGCAGGCGCTGGATATCGGCGACACGATCAAGCGGATCGACGGCACCGAGATGCCGCTGCGCACACCATGGCAGGACAAGGGGGCAGGGCACAAACCCGCCGCGCCGGATGTGAAACACAACGAGACACCGGTCGCGATCGTGACCAAGGCGTCTCTGGCGAAGGTGGCGGACCTTGTCGGCGGGGGTGACAGGCAACCGCCCGCGTCTTCGCCGGAAACGGATGCGGCCGCGCCGGGGACAAAACCCGAAACGCTGGATGCGCCCAGAGACGGCCAGCCGGATGACCTCAAGCAACTCAAGGGCGTCGGGCCGAAGGTCGAAATGGGGCTGAACGCGGTCGGGATCTATCACCTCGATCAGGTGGCAAACTGGACGCCGGACGAGGTCGACTGGGTGGATGAGAACCTCGACGGGGTCAAGGGACGGGCAAGCCGTGACAACTGGGTCAGGCAGGCCCGACAACTGGTGAATGGCAAATAGACAGACGGTCCATACCCGTGGCAGACTGTCGCTGCTGCGCAAGCGCACCGCCTGATCAACACAGAGGGGATTGTCATGTCGGATACAACGAAGCTGAGCACCTGTCAGATTGTGTGCTGGGGCCTTGCGGGGCTGACGGGATTGATGGTGCTTCTGACGTCGACCCGGTCACTGGGTTTTATTGCGGGTGTCCTTCTGGGCCTTGCGGTGGCGGTGGTGCTGGGCATTGTTTTCAGGTGGCTCGTTTGCAGGGATTACCCGTCCGACGATCGCGGAATCGAGGGCAAGGACGTGGTCCGGGCGCTGCGCAACGCCACCGGGATCACCGGCTACAAGGCCCCGCCCGAGCAGGCCGGCGTCATGGATGTCGCAATGGGATCAAAGCCCAAGGCAGCAAAGGCCGCGCCCGCGTCGAAGGCCGCAGAACCCGAAAGCACCGCCGCCGCGGTCAAGGGTCACACGGTTCTGAGCGGCGAACAGGAACTGGCGGAGCGCAAGGGTGAATGGCGCTATGACGCCAAGGACGGCGCGAGCGTGGATACCGGCATCGGGGTCAAGCCTGCCGGCCTGAGCGCCCCCAAGGGTGGACAGGCCGACGATTTGAAACAGATAAAAGGTCTGGGTCCGAAGCTGGAACAGGCCTGCCACGATCTCGGCTACTACCATTTCGACCAGATCGCGGCATGGGGGCCCGAGGAGGTCGAATGGGTCGACGAAAACCTCGTGGGCTTCAAGGGTCGGGTCAGCCGCGACAACTGGGTCGAGCAGGCCAAGACCCTCGCCGCGGGCGGAAAAACCGAATTTTCCGAACGTGTCGCGAAGGACGATGCGCATTGAAAAAGACGCGAGATGACGGACAAGGATACGCAGACAGCACGCAAGGGGCGGCTCACTGCGCTGGTGATCGCCGGCACCGGCATCTTCTGGGCGCTGGCCACGATCATCGGCGGCAAGCTCGGGCTTGACCAGCGCGGGCTGGCGCTGTTCGACCTGATGGCCCTTGCGGGGTTCACCTGGGCCTTTATCCTCATCTACCAAATCTGGCGCGCGCGCCAAGGCAATCAGAGGTAACGAGATGCTGAAAGACGAAGATCGGATCTTCACCAATCTCTACGGGATGCATGATCGCAGCCTCAAGGGGGCGATGGCGCGCGGTCATTGGGACGGCACCGCGAAGATCCTGCAGAACGGCCGCACCTGGATCGTCGATCAGATGAAGGCGAGCGGGCTGCGCGGGCGTGGCGGCGCGGGCTTTCCGACCGGTCTGAAGTGGTCGTTCATGCCCAAGGAAAGCGACGGGCGGCCCGCCTATCTCGTGGTCAATGCCGACGAGTCCGAGCCCGGCACCTGCAAGGACCGCGAGATCATGCGCCACGATCCGCACACGCTGATCGAGGGATGTCTTGTCGCCAGTTTCGCGATGAACGCGCATGTCTGCTTCATCTACATTCGTGGCGAGTATATCCGCGAGAAAGAGGCGCTGCAGGCCGCCATCGACGAGGCCTATGATGCCGGTCTCGTGGGCCGCAATGCCTGCGGGTCGGGCTGGGATTTCGACATCTACCTGACCCACGGCGCCGGGGCCTATATCTGCGGCGAGGAAACGGCACTGCTCGAAAGCCTCGAAGGCAAGAAGGGCATGCCGCGGATGAAGCCGCCCTTTCCGGCGATGGCCGGGGTTTACGGCTGCCCCACGACGGTGAACAACGTTGAATCCATCGCCGTCGCGCCCACGATCCTGCGGCGCGGGCCGGAGTGGTTTTCGAGCTTCGGCCGCGCCAACAACGCCGGCACGAAGATCTTCGCGATATCCGGGCACGTCAACAACCCCTGCGTGGTCGAGGAGGCGATGTCGATCTCGTTCGAGGAGCTGATCGACAAGCATTGCGGCGGGGTGCGCGGCGGCATGAAGAACCTCAAGGCCGTGATCCCCGGCGGGGCTTCGGTGCCTTGTGTGCGCGGCGAGCACATGCGCGACGCGATCATGGATTTCGACCATCTGCAGAAAGAGCTGCGCTCGGGCCTCGGGACGGCGGCGGTGATCGTCATGGACCAGTCCACCGATGTCATCAAGGCGATCTGGCGGCTGTCGAAATTCTACAAGCACGAATCGTGCGGTCAGTGCACGCCGTGCCGCGAGGGTACCGGCTGGATGATGCGCGTGATGGACCGCCTCGTGCGCGGCGACGCCGAGGTCGAGGAGATCGACATGCTGTTTGACGTGACCAAGCAGGTCGAGGGGCACACGATCTGCGCGCTCGGCGATGCCGCCGCCTGGCCCGTCCAGGGTCTGATCCGCAACTTTCGCGACGAGATCGAGGACCGCATCAGGCACAAGCGGTCGGGGCGCGTCAGCGCGGTCGCGGCAGAGTGATGCCGGTGCGCGACAGGACAGGCATATCGGGCCTCAAGGGCATAGGCGTCGCGGCGCTGATAATCGGGCTTGCCGGCTGCGCCGACCGCGAGCAACGGATGTTCTTCGACGGCAATTATTACCCCGCAAGCAGCGATGCGGACCAACGGGATCTCCGCGCCTTCACCGCCTCGGTGACGCGCGCCTCGCAAGGGATGACCGGGGCGCAGGCCGCGGCGCGCCACGAGGCCACGCGCTATTGCGTGAACACGTATGGCACGTCGACGATCGACTGGGCAAACGTCCCGCCCGGCACCAAAGGCCCGGCCTATGGCCAGTCCGGGGATCGTGTTTCAGTCGCCGGGCGCTGCGTGATATGGTGACCAAGGGGGTCATACCGGGCATGTATCCCCGCCGTTATTGCATGACAGGGATGCAGGACCCTATGTCTGTCGGGCGCGGCGCTTGGGTGACCGCGTTATGGAGCGGGGGAAAGGGAGCACGGCCATGCGTCTGATACTGGCACTCGTGATCGGGATCGCGACGACGGCATCGGTCGCCGAGGCGCGGGCGCAGTCGCTTGCCTCGGAAGACGATATCAACACGGGGCTTTTCAATGTCGCCGTGGCCGACCGGATCCGCAAGAAATGCGATGATATCTCGCCGCGGTATTTCACCGCTCTGGGATACCTGCAGTCGTTGAAGAACGAGGCCCTCAAACGCGGGTATTCGGATACCGAGATCGACCGCTACATCAATGACGACGCCGAGCGCGCCAAGATGGAAGAGCGCCGCAACGCCTATATCCGGGCCAGCGGCGCACACCCCAAGGATCGGGCCAGTCTGTGCCGGCTCGGGCGTCAGGAAATCGCCCGGCAGAGCCAGATCGGCCAACTTCTGAAAGCAAGGTAAGCAGACATGTCCAACCTACGCAAGATCATCATCGACGATCAGGAGGTCGAGGTCGAGGGCACCATGACCCTGATCCAGGCCTGCGAAGAGGTCGGGGTCGAGATCCCGCGCTTTTGTTACCACGAGCGCCTGTCGATCGCCGGCAATTGCCGGATGTGTCTGGTCGAGGTTCAGCCCGGCCCGCCGAAACCGGCCGCAAGCTGCGCCATGCAGGTCAAGGACATGCGCCCCTTCCCCGATGGCAGCCTGCCGCAGGTCAAGACCAACAGCCCGATGGTCAAGAAGGCCCGCGAGGGCGTGATGGAGTTTCTGCTGATCAACCATCCGCTGGATTGCCCGATCTGCGATCAGGGCGGCGAATGCGATCTGCAGGATCAGGCGATGGCCTATGGCGTCGATTTCTCGCGCTACCGCGAACCCAAGCGCGCGTCCGAGGACCTCGATCTCGGGCCGCTGGTCGAGACGCACATGACGCGCTGCATTTCCTGCACCCGCTGCGTGCGCTTCACCTCCGAGGTGGCGGGCGTCAACGTGATGGGCCAGACCGGGCGTGGCGAGGATGCCGAGATCACCACCTATCTGGGCGAGCTGATCGATTCGAACCTGCAGGGCAACATCATCGACCTGTGCCCCGTGGGCGCGCTCGTCTCGAAACCCTACGCCTTCACTGCCCGCCCGTGGGAGCTGACCAAGACCGAATCCATCGACGTGATGGATGCGCTCGGCGCGTCGATCCGCGTCGATTGCAAGGGGCGCGAAGTGATGCGGTTTCTGCCGCGCAACCATGACGGCACGAACGAGGAATGGATTTCCGACAAGACGCGCTTCGTTTGGGACGGGCTGCGCCGTCAGCGTCTGGACCGGCCCTTCATCCGCGAGAACGGCAAGCTGCGGGCGGCGACATGGCCCGAAGCGCTCGGGAAGGCCGCCGAGGCGATCAACGGTGCCAAAAAGCCCGTGGGTCTGGTCGGGGATCTGGCCCCCGTCGAGGCCGCCTATGCGCTGAAAGGCCTGATCGAAGGGCAGGGCGGATCGGTCGAATGCCGCACCGACAAGGCGCGGCTGCCGGCCGGCAATCGCAGCGCCTATATCGGCAATGTCGCGGTGGAAGAGATCGATACCGCGAAGAATTTCCTGCTGATCGGCACCGATCCCAGTGTCGAGGCCCCGGTGCTCAACGCGCGGATCCGCAAGGCATGGATCAATGGCGCCGAGGTGACCGTGGTCGGCCCCAAGGTGGACCTGACCTACGACCACACCCATGCCGGCACGGATCGCGCCGCACTTGACGGGTTGAAGGTGCCCGAGGACACAATCGTGATCGTCGGACAGGGCGCGCTGCAAGAGGCCGATGGCGAGGCCGTGCTGGCCGCCGCGCAGGCGCTGTCGGGCCGGGTGCTGGTGCTGCACAGCGCCGCCTCGCGCGTCGGCGCGCTGGATGTGGGTGCCGTGACCGATGGCGGGATGGACGCCGCCATGACGGGTGCGGACGTGATCTACAACCTCGGCGCGGACGAGGTCGAGATCGCGGATGGCCCGTTCGTGATCTATCAGGGCAGCCACGGTGACCGGGGCGCGCACCGCGCCGACGTGATCCTGCCGGGGGCCGCCTATACCGAGGAACAGGGGCTTTTCGTCAACACCGAAGGCCGCCCGCAGCTTGCCCTGCGCGCCAGTCATCCGCCGGGCGAGGCCAAGGAGAACTGGGCGATCCTGCGCGCGCTGTCGGGCGAGATCGGCGCGGTCCTGCCCTATGACAGCATGGCGCAGTTGCGGCAGGCGCTGGTCAAGGACGTGCCACATCTGGCGCGGATCGATCAGGTGCCGGAAAACGACTGGAAGCCCTTGCCCAAGGCGGCACTTGGCAAGGCGGATTTCCGGTTGGCGATCAAGGATTTCTACCTGACCAACCCGATTGCCCGGTCAAGCGAGCTGATGGCCGAACTCAGCGCCAATGCGCGCGCCCGCGCCGAACGCCCGATCGCGGCGGAGTGACCGGCGAGCCAGGCCAGCCGCCGGCGTTTTGCACGCAAGCGTCAGGGAAGGGTGGTCATCGGCGGCGCGATGCGGTTAAGAAAGGGGGTGACCGGTCTGCCGGTCGCACCCGAACAGGAAAGATGCCGGTGCCGCCGCTGAACGATCGCGCGGATGACGGATGACAGATGGTGCGAGGACCTGAATGGCTGAATTCTTTACCACCCCGCTCGGGACACTGGTGATCATCTTCGCGCAATGCCTCGCGGTCGTGGGCTTCGTGATGATCTCGCTGCTGTTTCTGGTCTACGGGGATCGCAAGGTCTGGGCAGCCGTGCAGATGCGGCGCGGCCCGAACGTGGTCGGGCCATGGGGGCTGTTGCAGACCGTCGCGGATGCCCTGAAATACGTGGTGAAAGAGGTCGTCGTGCCCGCCGGGGCCGACAAGACCGTGTTCATCATGGCCCCGTTGACCAGCTTCGTGCTCGCGGTGCTCGCCTGGGCGGTGATCCCGCTCAACGAGGGCTGGGTGCTGTCGGACATCAACGTGGCCGTGCTGTTTGTCTTCGCGGTCTCCTCGCTCGAGGTTTACGGCGTGATCATGGGGGGCTGGGCGTCGAACTCCAAATACCCGTTCCTCGGCAGCCTGCGCTCTGCCGCGCAGATGATCTCCTACGAGGTCAGCATCGGGCTGATCATAATCGGGGTGATCATATCGACAGGCTCGCTCAATTTCGGCAACATCGTCGCCGCGCAGGACACCGCCTTCGGGTTCTTCGGCTGGTACTGGCTGCCGCATCTGCCGATGGTGTTTCTGTTCTTCATCAGCGCGTTGGCCGAGACCAACCGCCCGCCCTTCGATCTGCCCGAGGCCGAGTCCGAACTGGTGGCGGGCTATCAGGTGGAATACACCGCGACCCCCTTTCTGCTGTTCATGGCCGGCGAATATATCGCGATGTTCCTGATGTGCGCGCTGATATCGCTGATGTTCTTCGGTGGCTGGCTGTCGCCGATCCCGGGGCTGCCCGACGGGGTGTTCTGGATGATCGCGAAGATGGCGTTCTTCTTTTTCCTCTTCGCGATGGTCAAGGCGATCACGCCGCGGTATCGCTATGACCAGTTGATGCGGATCGGCTGGAAGGTGTTCCTGCCGCTGTCGCTTGGCTGGGTGGTGATCGTGGCGTTTCTTGCGAAATTCGAAGTGTTCGGCGGGTTCTGGGCCCGTTGGGCGATTGGAGGCTGACCAATGACACAGATCGATTACGGACGCGCGGCGGGGTATTTCCTGCTCAGTGATTTCTTCAAGGGGTTCAGGCTCGGCTTCAAATACTTCTTCGCGCCGAAGGCCACCCTGAACTATCCGCATGAAAAGGGGCCGCTCTCGACGCGGTTCCGGGGCGAGCATGCGCTGCGCCGCTATCCCAATGGCGAGGAACGCTGCATCGCCTGCAAGCTCTGCGAGGCGGTCTGCCCCGCGCAGGCGATCACCATCGATGCCGAGCCGCGCGATGACGGCTCGCGCCGCACGACGCGCTATGACATCGACATGACCAAATGCATCTATTGCGGCTTCTGTCAGGAAGCCTGTCCCGTCGATGCCATCGTCGAAGGTCCGAATTTCGAGTTCGCCACCGAGACCCGCGAGGAGCTGTTCTACGACAAGGCCAAGCTGCTGGCGAACGGCGACCGCTGGGAGGCCGAGATTGCCCGCAACCTCGAAATGGATGCACCGTACCGATGACAGATCCGACAAACCCCTTCGAGATGATGATGCGACAGGCCCAGGAAATGGCCAAGGCGATGAACCCGGCGATGGAGGCTTTCTCGCCCAAGGGGTTGGAGGCGATGTGGCCGACGATGCCCAAGGAATTCATGGAAATGAGCTTTGGCAAGGGCATCAACAAGGAGGGGCTTGACGCCAAGACGCGGCTCTTGATCACGCTTGCGGGGTTGACGATGCTGGGGGCGCAAAGCGATACGCAGATCCGACTGACCGTGCGGCACGCGCTCGAGGCCGGGGCGACCCGCGACGAGATCGCCGAGACCATCGCGCATATGGCGATGTTCGCCGGCATCCCGTCGATGACCCGCGCCATGGAGACCGCGCGCGAGGTGATGGACTCCACGGACGAGAAAGGATCGGAGAAATGACCGTCGGGGTGATGTCCTTCTACCTTTTTTCCGTGGCGCTGCTGACCGGTGGGCTGTTCACCGTGATCAGCCGCAATCCGGTGCATTCGGTGCTGTGGCTGATCCTGTCGTTCATCAGCGCGGCGGGGCTGTTCGTGCTTCTGGGGGCCGAATTTGTCGCGATGCTGCTGATCATCGTCTATGTGGGCGCGGTCGCGGTGCTGTTCCTGTTCGTGGTGATGATGCTCGACGTGGATTTCGCCGAGCTGAAGGCCGAGATGGCGCGCTACATGCCACTGGCACTGCTGATCGGGGTCATCCTGCTGATGCAGTTCGGCATCGCCTTCGGAAATTGGGCCAGCGCCGACGGCGCCGAGGCCGCGCGCCGCTCGGTGACGCCCGACGGGGTCGAGAATACCGCGGCCCTCGGTATGCTGCTTTACGACACCTATTTCATCCTCTTTCAGTTGGCCGGCTTGATCCTGCTGGTCGCGATGATCGGCGCGATCGTGCTGACCTTGCGGCACCGCACGGATATCAAGCGGCAGGACGTGCTGGCGCAGATGTATCGCGATCCGGCCAAGGCGATGGAGTTGAAGGACGTGAAGCCGGGCCAGGGGCTGTGATCGAGGCGCGGCCGACGCGATAGGAGACGACACCATCCGGGACCGACCCGAATGGCGTGAACGAAAAAAGCGGGCACGGCCCGGAGGGACAGACATGATTGGCATTGAGCATTATCTGACAGTCGCGGCGGCGCTGTTCGTGATCGGCATTTTCGGGTTGTTCCTGAACCGCAAGAACGTGATCATTCTTCTGATGTCGATCGAGCTGATGCTGCTGGCGGTGAACATCAACCTTGTCGCCTTCTCCGCGCATCTCGGCGATCTGGTCGGACAGGTCTTCACGCTGTTCGTGCTGACCGTGGCCGCCGCCGAGGCCGCCATCGGCCTTGCGATCCTTGTCTGTTTCTTCCGCAACCGGGGCACCATCGCGGTCGAAGACGTCAACGTGATGAAGGGCTGAACCGATGGAAACCATTCTTCTTTTCGCCCCCCTGATCGGGGCGCTCGTCGCGGGCTTTGGCTGGCGTCTCATCGGTGACATGGGCGCGCAATACGTCACCACCGGGCTCTTGTTCCTGTCGGCGCTGCTGTCATGGGTGTTGTTTCTCGGCCATGACGGTGTGACCGAGCGCATCCATATCATGGACTGGGTGCAATCGGGCACGCTCGACGCGGCCTGGGCCATCCGGATGGACCGGCTGACGGCGGTCATGCTGATCGTGATCACCACCGTCTCGGCGCTCGTGCATCTCTATTCCATGGGCTACATGGCGCATGACGAGAACTTCCGCGAGAACGAGAGCTACCGCCCGCGCTTTTTCGCGTATCTGTCGTTCTTCACCTTCGCCATGCTGATGCTGGTCACGTCCGACAACCTGCTGCAGATGTTCTTCGGCTGGGAGGGCGTCGGCGTCGCCTCCTATCTTCTGATCGGCTTTTACTACCGCAAGCCGTCGGCCAATGCCGCCGCCATCAAGGCCTTCGTGGTCAACCGCGTGGGCGATTTCGGGTTCCTTCTGGGGATCCTCGCGCTGTATTTTCTCGTCGATTCGATCCGTCTGGACGATATCTTTGCCGCCGCCCCCGAACTGGCCGAAACGCAGCTCAGCTTTCTGTGGACCGAATGGAACGCGGCCAACCTGATCGCGGTGCTGCTCTTCATCGGCGCGATGGGGAAATCGGCGCAGCTTTTCCTGCACACATGGTTGCCCGACGCGATGGAAGGTCCGACGCCGGTCTCGGCGCTGATCCACGCCGCGACCATGGTGACGGCGGGCGTGTTTCTTGTCTGCCGCATGTCGCCGCTGATGGAATACGCGCCCGAGGCGACGAATTTCGTCGTGTTTCTCGGGGCCACCACGGCGTTTTTCGCGGCCACCGTGGGTCTCGTGCAGAACGACATCAAGCGCGTGATCGCCTATTCGACCTGTTCGCAGCTTGGCTACATGTTCGTGGCGGCCGGTGTGGGCGTCTACTCGGTCGCGATGTTCCACCTGTTCACGCACGCGTTCTTCAAGGCGATGCTGTTTCTTGGCGCGGGTAGCGTGATCCACGGGATGCATCATGAGCAGGACATGCGCAATTACGGCGGCCTGCGCCACAAGATGCCCTACACGTTCTGGGCGATGATGATCGGCACGCTGGCGATCACGGGCGTCGGCATCCCGTTCACCTATGTCGGCTTTGCCGGGTTCTTCAGCAAGGATGCGGTGATCGAAAGCGCCTATGCCGGAACGGCGGGCGGCTATGCCTTCTGGATGCTGGTCATCGCGGCGCTGTTCACCTCGTTCTACAGCTGGCGGCTGATGTTCCTGACATTCTTCGGCACCCCGCGCGGCAAGAGCCACACGCATGATCACGCCCATGAAAGCCCGATGACGATGATCGCGCCGCTTGGCGTGCTGGCGCTTGGCGCGACCTTCGCCGGGGTCATCTGGTACGGGCCGTTCTTCGGCTCGACCGAGCAGGTCACCGACTGGTTCGGCGACTCGATCCTGATGATCGAGAGCAACACGGTGCTGCATGACGCGCATTATGTCAGTGCATGGGTCAAGGTCAGCCCGTTCATCGCGATGCTGATCGGGTTCGTGACGGCGCTGTGGTTCTACGTCCTCGATCCCTCGATGCCGGGTCGCGTGGCGCAGACGAACCGGCCGCTTTACCTCTTTCTGCTCAACAAGTGGTATTTCGACGAGATCTACGACTGGATCTTCGTGCGCCCGACCCACTGGCTTGCTGCGGCGCTGTGGAAGCGCGGCGACGGGGACGTGATCGACGGGTCGATCAACGGCGTGGCCATGGGTCTCATCCCGCGGCTGACCCGGCTCGCCGGTCGGGCGCAATCGGGATACATCTTCACCTATGTGTTCGCCATGGTGATCGGGGTCGCGATCCTCGTGACATGGATGACGATCTTCGGAGGGGCGAACTGATGGATAACCTGCTTTCCATTGTAACCTTCATCCCGGCGGTCGCGGCGGCGATCCTCGCGATCTTCCTGCGCGGCGAGGACGAGGCGGCACAGCGCAACGCCAAATGGGTGGCGATGATCGCCACGTCGCTGACCTTTCTGGTCTCGCTGTTCATTCTGTTCGGGTTCGATCCCGCAAATACCGAGTTTCAGTTCGTCGAAGAGCGTGACTGGCTTCTGGGCCTGAAATACAAGGTCGGCGTCGACGGGATCAGTGTCCTCTTCGTGCTGCTCACCACCTTCATCATGCCGCTGGCGATCGCCGCGTCGTGGACCGTGTCGGTGCGGGTCAAGGAATACATGATCGCCTTCCTGATCCTCGAGACGCTGATGCTCGGCGTGTTCGTGGCGCTCGATCTGGTGCTGTTCTACCTGTTCTTCGAGGCGGGCCTGATCCCGATGTTCCTGATCATCGGGATCTGGGGCGGGGCTGCGCGGATCTACGCCTCGTTCAAGTTCTTCCTGTACACCTTCCTCGGCTCGGTGCTGATGCTGGTGGCGATGGTCGCGATGTTCGCCGAGGCCGGTACCACCGACGTTCCGACGCTGTTGCGGCACGAGTTCGCCTCGGACAGCTTCTCGATCCTCGGGGTGCATATCATCGGTGGCGCGCAGACGCTGATGTTTCTGGCCTTCTTCGCCAGCTTTGCCGTCAAGATGCCGATGTGGCCGGTGCATACATGGCTGCCCGACGCGCACGTTCAGGCCCCGACGGCCGGCTCGGTCGTGCTTGCGGCGCTGCTGTTGAAGCTTGGCGGTTACGGCTTCCTGCGGTTCTCATTGCCGATGTTTCCCGTGGGCGCCGAGGTTCTGACGCCGCTGGTGCTGTGGATGTCGGCCATCGCCATCGTCTACACCTCGCTGGTGGCGCTGGCGCAGGAGGATATGAAAAAGCTGATCGCCTATAGTTCCGTGGCGCATATGGGGTTTGTCACCATGGGAATCTTCGCCGCCAACCAGCAGGGGTTGGACGGGGCGATCTTCCAGATGATCAGCCACGGCTTCATCTCCGGCGCGCTGTTTCTTTGCGTCGGCGTTATCTATGACCGGATGCACACCCGCGAGATCTCGGCCTATGGCGGCCTCGTGAACCGGATGCCGGCCTATGCGCTGATCTTCATGTTCTTCACCATGGCCAATGTCGGCCTGCCGGGCACCAGCGGGTTCGTCGGCGAATTCCTGACCCTTGTCGGGGTGTTTCAGGTCAACACATGGGTGGCGGCGGTGGCCGCGACCGGTGTGATTCTGTCTGCGGCCTATGCGCTCTGGCTTTACCGGCGGGTGGTGTTCGGCGATCTCATCAAGGAGAGCCTGCGCACCATCACCGACATGACCCGGCGCGAGCGGGCGATCTTCGCGCCGCTGGTGCTGATGACGCTGCTGCTCGGGGTCTATCCCCGTCTGGTCACCGATATCACCGGCCCCTCGGTCGAGGCGCTGATTTCCAATGTCGAGACGGCGCAGGCCGTGGCCCGCGCCACGAGCCAGGTTGCCGTCACCGATCACTGAAGAAGAGGCTTTGACGCCATGCATGCCGATCTGAACGTCATTCTGCCGGAAATCCTGATGTCGGTCTATGCCATCGCAGCGCTACTGGGTGTTGCCTATACCGGGCAGGACAGGATGGCGGGGATGCTTGTCTGGCTGACATCCGCGCTGTTCTTGGTGCTCGCATTGTGGATCGGCATGTCCGCGGGCGGCGGCACGCGCACCGCGTTCGGCGGCATGTTCAACGATGACGGGTTCGCCCGCTTCGCCAAGGTGATGATCCTGCTGTCGGCCGCCGCCGTGCTTCTGCTCGGGCGGGAGTACATGGAGCGGCGCGGCATCCTGCGCTTCGAGTATCCGGTGCTGGTGACACTGGCCGTGGTGGGCATGATGGTGATGGTCAGCGCCGGCGACCTGATGGCGCTTTACATGGGGCTGGAGCTGCAATCGCTGGCGCTTTACGTGGTCGCCTCGTTGCGCCGTGACAGTGCCAAGTCGACCGAGGCGGGGCTGAAATATTTCGTGCTCGGGGCGCTGTCGTCTGGGCTGCTCCTTTACGGCGCGTCGCTGACCTATGGTTATGCGGGAACGACGCTGTTTTCCGGCATCATCGACGCGGCCCAGGGGCAGGCGCCGCTCGGGCTGCTCTTGGGGCTGGTCTTCGTGCTGGCGGGCCTTGCCTTCAAGATTTCCGCCGTGCCGTTCCACATGTGGACACCCGACGTCTATGAGGGCGCGCCGACGCCGATCACGGCGTTCTTTGCCACGGCGCCCAAGGTTGCGGCCATGGCGCTTGTCGCCCGCGTGGTGCATGACGCGTTCGGCGGCGTGGTGGGCGACTGGCAACAGGTGCTTGCCGCGTTGAGCCTGCTGTCGATGTTCCTCGGCGGCATCGCCGCGATCGGGCAGACCGATATCAAGCGGCTGATGGCCTATTCGTCGATCGCGCATATGGGATACGCGCTGATGGGTCTCGCCGCCGGCACCGTCTTCGGCGTGCAGGCGATGCTGATCTACATGGCAATCTACGTGACCATGAATGTGGGCACCTTCGCCTTCATCCTGTCGATGGAGCGCGACGGCCGCCCGGTGACGGATATCGCCAGCCTCAACATGTATTCGAAGGCCGAGCCGGGCCGCGCGCTCGCCATGCTGATCCTGCTGTTCAGCCTGGCCGGGGTGCCGCCGCTTCTGGGCTTCTTCGGCAAGCTCTACGTGCTGCGCGCGGCCTATGAGGGCGGTCTTGCGTGGCTTGCGGTGGCCGGTGTGATCGCGTCGGTGATCGGCGCGTTCTATTACCTGCGCATCGTCTATTACATGTATTTCGGCGAAGAGGGTGGGGGTCTGGAAACCGGACGGTCACCCGTGCAGTGGGCCTTTCTGATGGTGTCGGCGGCGATCATGCTGGTGGGGATCATCAACATGTTCGGGATCGAGACGATGGCACAGGCCGCCGCGGCGACACTGGTAAACTGACATGCCGATTCGGGCTTGATCCAATGGAGTCGCGCCCGTCGGGCGCGTCGCTTTATTTTTTGGCACCCTTTCAGGGTGCGGCCTCCGGCGGGGGTATTTTTGCCAAGAAGAAGCGAGGGCGCCGGTGTGACTGGCCGTGATGACTGGCCCGCGGGGTATGGGCGGCGGGTGCTGGCCGCGGTGGACAGCACCAATGCCGAGGCCGCGCGCATTGCCCCCGATCTGCGGGGGCCGGAATGGATACTGGCGCTGGAGCAGACGGCGGCGCGGGGCAGGCGCGGCCGGCCGTGGATCAACCCGGCGGGCAATTTCGCCGCGACCCTCGTGATTCGCCCCGCCGAGAGCCCCGATCGGGTTGCGCTGCGGTCCTTCGTGGCGGCCCTGGCTGTGCGGGAGGCGCTGGTGGCGGCCACGGGACGGGCCGAGGCGTTCACGCTGAAATGGCCCAATGACGTGCTGCTCAACGGGGGGAAGCTCGCCGGTATCCTGCTGGAAAGCGCCGGGGCGGGCCGGGGCCTGAGCCATTTCGCCATCGGCATCGGTGTCAATCTGCGCGAGACCCCGGCCGAAGCCGCGCTGGAACCCGGCGCGCTGCGGCCCGTCTCGCTTCTGGCCGAGACCGGTGTGAGCCTCACCCCGGAGGCGTTTCTGGACGCGCTGGCACCGGCCTATGCGCGCCTTGAGGCGCAATTCGTGACCTACGGCTTCGATCCCATCCGCCGCACCTGGCTGCGCCATGCGGCGAAACTGGGCGAGGTCATCATGGCGCGCACGACGCGGGATACGCATGAGGGCACCTACGAGACCGTGGACGCGGCCGGCAATCTCGTTCTATTGACGTCGCAGGGCCGCCGCGAGATCGCCGCGGCCGAGGTGTTTTTCTGATGGGCGGGGAGGGTGGTCATGCTGCTGGCGATTGATTGCGGGAACACCAACACCGTGTTCTCGGTCTGGGATGGCGAGAGGTTTCTGTGTACCTTGCGCACCTCGACCGAGCATCAGCGCACCGCCGATCAGTATTTCGTCTGGTTCACCACCCTGCTGCGGCATCACGGGATCGAGCCGGACATAAACGCGGTGATCATCTCGTCCACCGTGCCGCGGCTGGTCTTCAACCTTCGGGTCTTTTCCGATCGCTATTTCGGCTGCCGCCCGATGGTGGTGGGCAAGCCCGACTGCCGCCTGCCGGTGGATGTCCGGGTCGATGCGGGCACGAATGTGGGTCCAGACCGGCTGGTGAATACGGTGGCGGGGCATGACCGTCACGGCGGCGACCTGATCGTGGTGGATTTCGGCACCGCCACCACCTTTGACGTGGTCGATCACGATGGCGCCTATATCGGCGGGGTCATCGCGCCGGGGGTGAACCTGTCACTGGAGGCGCTACATCGCGAGGCGGCAGCGCTGCCGCATATCGACGTCACCCGGCCCGAGCGCGTGATCGGCACCAATACCGTGGATTGCATGCAGTCCGGCGTCTTCTGGGGTTATGTCGGTCTGGTCGATGGGATATGTGCGCGGATAAAGGCCGAGCGTGGCCGCGCCATGACGGTGATCGCAACAGGTGGGCTGGCACCTCTCTTCCAGCAGGGTACGGACATGTTCGACATGTTCGAGGATGATCTGACGATGCACGGGCTGACCGTGATCCACAGCTACAACAAGGAGGGCTGACGCCCCATGAGCAACGAAAGATTGATTTACCTGCCCCTCGGCGGTGCGGGGGAGATCGGTATGAACGCCTATGTCTACGGCTATGGCGCACCCGGCAAGGAGCGTCTGATCCTTGTCGATCTGGGGCTGACATTTCCCGACATGGACACCACCCCCGGGGTCGACCTGATCCTGCCCGACATCACCTGGCTGGCCGAACGGCGCGACAGGCTGGAGGCGGTCTTTGTCACCCATGGGCACGAGGATCACATCGGCGCCGTGGCGCAGTATTACGACCAGCTTGGCGCGCCGATCTACGCGCGGACATTCACCGCCAATCTGACCCGTCGCAAGATGGCCGAAATGGGGCATCCCGAAAAGGCCGTCACGACCGTGTCGCCCTGGCCCAAGATCACCGAGGCCGGTCCGTTCAGCGTGGGCTACGTGCCGATCTCGCACTCGATCCCGGAAAGTTCCGGTCTGGTGATCGACACCCCCGGTGGCCGCATCGTGCATACCGGCGATTTCAAGATCGACCTGACGCCCGGTGTCGGGGAGCCCTTCGATCATGCGCTGTGGGAAAGTCTTGCCGCGCCGGGGATCAAGGCATTGGCCTGCGATTCGACCAATGTGTTCAACACTCATGAGGGCCGATCCGAAAGCAGCGTCGCCGAGCCGATCACAAACCTCGTGGCGCAGGCCGCGGGCCTGTTCGTCTGCACCACCTTCGCCAGCAACGTGGCGCGGGTCAAGACGCTGGCTGAGGCGGGCGTGCGCGCGGGCCGGTCGGTCTGCCTGATGGGCCGCGCGATGCAGCGCATGGTCGAGGCCGGCACCGAGACCGGCGTCCTGACGGATTTCCCGACCACGATCAGCCCCGAAGAGGCCAAGTCCATCCCGCGCGAGCGGTTGATGCTGATCGTCACTGGCAGCCAAGGCGAGCGGCGCGCGGCCAGCGCGCAACTGGCCAGCGGCAAGCATAACGGCATGGTCCTGAAGGAAGGCGACACGTTCCTGTTTTCCTCCAAGACCATTCCGGGCAACGAGCGCGGCGTGATCCGCATCATGAACCAGCTGTCGGAGATGGGCGTCGACGTGATCGAGGGCGATGACCGCTATCACGTGTCGGGCCATGCCAACCGCCCCGATCTCGACATGATGCACAAGATTCTGAAGCCGCAGATGGTGATCCCGATGCATGGCGAGCACCGGCATCTGCGCGAGCATGTCAAGCTGGCCAATGCCAACGGCCTGCAGGGCATCCTCGCCGTCAACGGCATGATGATCGACCTTGGCGGCAACGCGCCGAAGGTGGCCGAGTATGTCGAGACCGGGCGCACCTATCTTGATGGCACGAGCCGCGTGGGCGCGCTGGACGGGGTTGTGCGCGACCGGATCCGCATGGCGCTGAACGGGCATGTGATGATCAATGTCATCCTTGATGAGGAAGACGATCCGCTTGGCGATCCGTGGGTCGAGGTCATGGGGCTGGCCGAGACCGGCGGCAGCGGCGTGGCGCTGGTCGATCTGCTGGAAGACAAGCTCGGGCAGTTCATGACCCGTGCCAACGCCAAGCTGCTGAAGGATGACGACAAGATCGAGGAAGGCCTGCGCCGCGTCGCACGCCAGAGTTCGCAGGCCGAGATCGGCAAGCGCCCCGAAGTGACGGTGGTGATCAGCCGCCTGACCGAGTGACGCGGCACCATGCGGATCGGCTACATGACCGCCGAGGCGCGCGGCGACCTGGACCTGTTGCTGCACGGTCTGGCTCTGCGCGCCGCTGCGCGCGGTTTGCGCCTGTGCGGGACGGTGCAGATCAATTCCGACTGCGGCCCTGATCGTCCTTGTGACATGGATGTGCGAATCCTGCCCGACGGGCCGGTGATCCGCATTTCGCAAAGCCTCGGGCCGGGAGCACGGGGCTGCAGGCTCGATCCGGACGCGCTGGAGCAGGCTGTGGCGCACACATCGGCCCGGCTTGCGGCGGGGTGCGATCTGCTGATCGTCAACAAGTTCGGCAAGCAGGAGGCCGACGGGCGCGGCTTTCGCGGCGTGATCGCCGAGGCGCTCGGCGCGGGCATTCCCGTCCTCGTGGGGGTGAACCGCCTGAACCTCGAGCGGTTCGAGGCGTTCACCGAAGGGCTGGCAGAGCCGGTCGCGCCGGACGTGGGCGCGCTCGACACGTGGCTTGCGTCACTGTCCCGCGCGCCCGTCTGAGCCGGGTTGCCCTCAGGCGACCATGCTCTCGACCGACGCGCCGAAGGACGAGGGCGTCGGCACGATGGTCACGCCCGCCTGCGACAGAATCTCGACCTTTTCCTGTGCCGATTCGCCAAACGCCGACACGATCGCCCCGGCATGACCCATGCGCCGGCCCTTCGGCGCCGACAGGCCGGCGATATAGGCCGCCACCGGCTTGGTCATGTGGTCGCGGATATAGGCCGCGGCCTCGGCCTCTTGCGGGCCGCCGATCTCGCCGACCATCACCACCGCATCGGTATCCGGATCGTTCTCGAACAATTCCAGGATGTCGCGGAAGGATGAGCCGTTGATCGGGTCGCCGCCGATCCCCACCGAGGTCGAGACACCGATCCCGCGCGCCTTCATCTGGCTGGCCGCCTCGTAGCCCAATGTCCCCGAGCGTCCGACGATGCCGACCCGGCCCGGCGCGTATATGGACGGCGGCATCAGCCCCGCAAAGGCCTGACCGGGCGTGATGATGCCCGCGCAGTTCGGACCGATCAGGCGCATCCGCTTTTCCGCCTTGTAGCGCCGCATGTAGCGCTTGACGCGGATCATGTCGCGGGCGGGGATGCCGTCGGCGATGCACACGCAGGTGCCGATCCCGGCGTCGGCCGCCTCCATGATCGAATCGGCGGCAAAGGGCGGCGGCACGAAGGAGATCACCAGATCGGGGCCGGTCTCGGCCACCGCGCCCTTGACGGTGTTGAACACCGGCAGCCCGTCATGCGTGGTGCCGCCCTTGCCGGGCGTGACGCCGCCGACCACGTTGGTGCCGTGCCGGATCATGTCCTGGGTGTGAAAGCTGCCGATGCGCCCGGTCAGCCCAGTGACCAGCACGCGGGTGGTTCTGTCGATGAGAATGGCCATCACACGGCCTCCTTCGCGGTTGAGGATTTCCATGCGCCCACCACCTTTTCGCCGGCCTCGGCCAGCGTTTCGGCGGTGATGATGTCGAGACCGCTTGCGGCCAGCAACGCGCGCCCCTCCTCGACATTGGTGCCCGACAGCCGCACGACCACGGGCAGCGTCAGCTCCAGCTCCTGCACCGCGCGGATCACCCCCTCGGCGATCCAGTCGCAGCGATTGATACCGGCGAAGATGTTGACGAGGATCGCCTCGACCTTGGGGTCGTTGAGCACCGCCTGAAACGACATCAGCACCCGCTCGGGGCTGGCCCCGCCGCCCACGTCGAGGAAATTGGCGGGCTCGCCGCCGGCCATCTTGATCATGTCGAGTGTGGCCATGGCCAGACCCGCGCCATTGACGATGCAGCCGATCTGCCCGTCGAGGCCGATATAGTTCAGCCCGCGATCGCTGGCGAAGGTCTCGCGCGGGTCTTCCTGGCTCTTGTCGCGCAGCTCCGAGATCTCGGGGCGGCGGAACAGCGCGTTGTCGTCAAAGCTGACCTTGCCATCCAGCGCCATGATCTCGCCGGCGGTAGTGACCACCAGCGGGTTGATCTCGACCATGTTGGCGTCGGTTTCCTCCATCATCCTGTAGGCCCCGATGATGGTTTTGACGGCCTGCGGGATGAGCGCGGCATCGAGCCCCAGCGAGAACGCGATCTCGCGCGCCTGAAAGCTCTGCATGCCGACCGCCGGATCGACCACCGAGCGGATGATCGAGTCGGGTTCCGACGCCGAGATGTCCTCGATCTCCATCCCGCCCTCGCCCGAGGCCACGACGACGACGCGCTCTTCCTTGCGGTCCATCACGAAGGCCAGATAGATCTCCTGCGCGATATCGGTGGCCTCCTCGACATAAAGCCGGCTGACCAGCTTGCCCTGCGGGCCGGTCTGATGGGTCACCAGCATGCGCCCCAGCATCCAGCTTGCTGCCTCGCTGATTTCCTTTTCCGACTTGCAGATCTTCACGCCGCCGGCCTTGCCGCGTGCGCCGGAATGGATCTGCGCCTTGACGACCCACTTGTCGCCCGACAGCTCCGAGGCACGATAGACCGCCTGTTCGGGGCTGTAGGCGATGCCGCCGCGCGGCACCTGCACGCCGAATTTGCGCAACAGATCCTTGGCCTGAAATTCGTGGATATCCATCCTGTGATCCCTCCTCTTATCCCTTGGCCGCGATGGCGTCGGCGACGCTGAGCACGTTGTTGGCCATGCGCTCTGAAGCGGCGTCGATCATCTTGCCGTCGAGGCTCGCGGCACCCTTGCCCTGGGCTTCGGCCTTGCGCATCTCCTCGATGATGCGTCGCGCGCGGGTGACCTCGGCCTCGGGCGGCGAGAACACCTCGTTGGCCAGTTTGATCTGGCTGGGATGGATGGCCCATTTGCCCTCGATCCCGAGGGCGGCGGCGCGCTTGGCCGACAGTATGTAGCCGTCGGGATCGCCAAAATCGCCGAACGGCCCGTCGATGGCGCGCAGCCCGAAGGCGCGGCAGGCGACGGTCATGCGCGACAGCGCGAAATGCCACTGATCGCCGGGATAGTCGGGGTTCAGCCCGCCGATGACCACCGTGCGCGCGCGGTTCGAGGCCGCGTAATCGGCAACCCCGAAATGCAGTGCCTCGAGCCGTCCGGGCGCCGAGGCAATGGCCTCGACATTGGCCATGCCGAGCGCGGTCTCGATCAGCGCCTCGATGCCGATCCTGTGGGTCAGGTCCGTGGCCGCCTCGATCTGGCTGACCATGGTCTCCACGGTGTAAAGATCGGCCGGAACACCGACCTTGGGCACGAGGATCGTGTCGAGATACTGCCCGGCCTGTTCGACGATCTCGACCACGTCGCGATACATGTAATGCGTGTCCAGCCCGTTGATACGGATCGAGACGGTCTTGCCCTTCGCCTTCCAGTCGATGTCGTTGAGGGCCTGAATGATGTTGGCGCGGGCCTGCACCTTGTCGGGGGGCGCGACCGCGTCCTCGAGATCGAAGAAGATCACGTCGACCTCCGACTCGGCGGCCTTTTCGATCATCGTCGGGTTGGATCCGGGCACGGCCAGTTCCGACCGGTGCAGGCGTTGCTTTTTCAGCGGATGGAGGGTGTAGCTCATCTGGTGTCGTCCTTTTTATGCGGCGCGCGCCTTTGCGACGCGGGTCTGCACGGGGGTGCTCATGCGGAAGGCTTCCTGTGCTGCGGCGACGCCGCGACCGGGGGTGATCTCGGCGCCGGTGTCGCGCAGCGCCATCTCGGCGGCCGACAGCGCGCCGCACAGCATCACCGGGTTCAGCGATCCCAGATGGCCGATGCGAAAGGCGCGGCCCGCCAGCTTGGCCAGCCCGGAGCCGAGCGAGGTCTGGTACTTGAAATAGGCGGTCTCGATCACGTTGCGGGCGTCGATGCCCTCGGGGGTGTAGATCGCCGAGACGGTGTCGGAGTGCCACTCGGGCCCGTCGGCCACGAGGCGGCAGCCCGGCCATTCGGCCACCGCGGCGCGCACCCCCTCGGCCAGCCGGTGATGGCGGTCCCAGACCGTCTCCATGCCGGCCTCCAGCAGCATGTCGAGTGACACGCGCAGCCCGCGCAGCAGCGGTGTGGGCGGGGTGTAGGGGAAATATCCGGTATCGTTGAGGCGAATCATGTCATCAAAGCTGAAATAACAGCGCGGCATCTCCGAGCGTTCCTGCGCGGCAAGCGCCTTTTCGCTGACCCCCAGAAAGCCCAGACCGGCGGGCAGCATGAACCCCTTTTGCGATCCGGCGACGGCAAGATCCACGCCCCAGCCCGTCATCTCGAACGGGATCGAGGAGATGGAGCTGACGCCATCGACAAACAGAAGGGCAGGGTGGCCGGTCTCGTCCAGCGCGGCGCGCAGCGCGGCGATGTCGGAGGTCACGCCGGTCGCGGTCTCGTTATGGGTGGCGAAGACCGCCTTGATCTGGTGAGTTTTGTCATTCTCTAAGCGGGTTTTATACAGATCGACCGGAACCCCCTTGCCCCAGTCCACGTCGATCACGTCCACATCCAGCCCGAGCCGCGTCGCCATGTCGACCCAAAGCGTTGAAAACTGGCCGAAACGCGACATCAGAATGCGGTCGCCGGTGTTCAGCGTATTGGTGATCGCCGCTTCCCACGCCCCCGTGCCTGACCCCGGAAACGCAAAAACCCGCCCGGATTCAAGGCGAAAGGCGCGGCACAGATCGTGCAGCAGGGGGGTGATGAAATCGCAGAAATCCGGGGCGCGCATATCCTCCATCGGGATATTCATCGCGCGCCGCACCTCCTCGGGCACATTGCTCGGGCCGGGGATGAAAAGATGACTGTGGCCGTTCATGGCAGACTCCTTGCATGGCTCAGCACTTATGCGGTGGTGGCGGCTTGTTGGGGAATGCCCGCGCGCATGGAAAAGCCGCGCGGCAAGGGGGCGGATCCGCCCCGCCGGGTAGGGCGCACCTACCCGTGCCGCCCCGTTCGGCATGCCGCCGCATGCCGAGAAATCGTTTGATTTCAGCGCGTTCATTTGGCTTTCTGGATCCGGGGAAGAGGAGAGACCGATGCGCGACGTGGTACAGGCACCCGACGAGGGTGCGGTCGGGACCCTACCTGAGGTGATCGTGGCCGACCGTCAGGTCATCGTCTGTCAGGGTCTGGGATCACTTGTCGCCAAGATCCCCGAGGTACGGCTTGGGGCGTTCGCCAATGACAAGGCGAGCCTGCGCAAGGCGTTGCGGGCGTGCTCGGGCCCGACGATCTTGGTGCTGGGGGTGCGGCTCGCCGATGCCGACCTGACCCGCGTTCTCGAGATGCTGCGCCGCGATCACCCCAAGGTCATGGTGGTGGTGGTCGCCGAAGAGACCGAGTTCGCCTTCATCCGCACCGCGATCAAGGCCGGGGCGCATTCGATCTGCATGATGGGTCAGGTGCTGACCAGCCTGCCGCAGGTGCTGGGCCGTCTGGTCGAGGGGCATTCGATCCTGCCGTTGGAAGTGCTCAAGCGTCTGATGGGCGAGCAGGGCGACACCCTGACCCGGCGCGAGCACGAGATCCTCGGCCTTCTGGTGGACGGCCTGACCAATTTCCAGATCTCCGCGCGGCTCGGGCTGTCGGAGAACACCGTCAAGTATTATCTCAAGACGATCTACCAGAAACTCGAGGTGAATTCACGCGGTGGCGCCATCGCGAAATACGTCGCCGGGACGTATTGACCGGCGCGGCGGCGTCGGGCCTGGTTTGGGGTGCCGTGATGTCGCTCCTGTGGTCGGGTCGCCGATCAGCGGGCTGGGTTTCACGAAATTTTGCAGACGAGCTACACCGTGCAGGGCGTCGACGCGCCGATCACCTTCGATTTCTTGCTGAGCGCGGGGGTTTTCGTGACCCTGACGGTGATTCAGGGCTTCATGATGCGCCTCGGCAAGGCGGCGGTCTGGGCGGTTTTTCCTGCCCATTGCCTTCGGCGCGCTGCTGGACCTGACGGGTGTCTGGACCGCGCCTGTCATGCTGCTTTTCGTGTTGGTCGTGGTGATGACCGTCCGGACACATGTCGCCATCCGCCGGATGGAACGCCGCCGGCACCCCGCGCTGGCCGAGGAGAGATATCTTTCCGACATGCCGGACAAGCCCGTTGAAACCCCGGGCTTCGACGGGCCGAGGACCGCAAACGCCCCCCGCCCGCACCGCCGGTGCGGACAGATCCGAAACGGGCCGTCACTCGCCGCCGGTCACGGTCAGGCCAAGCAGGTGCCAGACCTGCATACCGCCGCGATAATAAAAGATACGGTCAGCGGGATATCCCGCCTTGATCATGTTGCGGATCGCCGTGGGCGACTGCCCGCACCAGATGCCGTTGCAAAAGAGCGCGACGGGTTTGGCCGTCTCACAGTCCCAGCCGTCGAAATCAGGCGCGCAGCCAAGGCGGGCCAGCTCGTCCACCACGTAGGTGTAGGGGATGTTGATCGCGCCGGGGATCGTTCCGCCCGCGAACCAGTCGTGGGTGCGACTGTCGACCACCACGGCCTCGGGGTCCTGCAGCATCTCCATCAGCTCCAGTTCTCCGATCGTGGTGACCCCCTCGGCGGGGCTGTAGGGCTGGATGCAAAACTCCGGGCACGGGCGCGACGTCAGCGCCCATTCGCCGCTGACCTCATTATCGGTGTCCTGGATCCTGCCGATCTCCACCGGCCCGGTTTCGGTCGGCACGGTGACCGATGGCAGATCCTTGGTGATATTGACATCGGTTTGCGCCATCGATGTCCCCGGCACCATCGCGATCACGAGTGTCAAGGCAAGTGTCTTCATGACGTCCTCCTCCGAATGCATGTGCGCTACGGGACAGTCTAGCGACCAAATGTCGCGCTGTCACAGAAAGGATCCGATGTCGGCCAAGCGGGACTCTGCGGGGCTCTCATACAGAGATCGCATGCATCATGGCTAGCTTCCCGTCCGCACGCCGCAGTGCCCTCACCCGGCGCGGCGCATGGGGCAACCCTCACAACGCCGCGTGGAACAGGCCCGTCAGCGCCTCTTCGGTCAGGGCGACCGGATTGCCGCCACAGGACGGATCCTTCAGCGCGCCTTTCACCAGGTCGGGAATGGCCGCTGCGCTGACCCCAAGCGCGCTCAGCCCCCGGGGCACCCCTAGGCTGTCATTGAACCGGTCGACAAAGGCGCGAAAGCCGTCATAGCCCCCCGCGATTCCGACATACGATGCCGCATGGTCGAAACGCTGCCGGATCGCACCCGCATTGAAATCGAGCACGGCGGGCATGCAGACCGCATTCGTCGTGCCGTGATGTGTGTTGAAATGCGCGCCCACCGGGTGGCTCATCGCGTGGATCGCGCCAAGGCCTTTCTGAAAGGCCGTGGCCCCCATCGCGGCGGCGCTCATCAAATGCGCGCGCGCTTCGATATCGTCGGGCGTGGCATAGGCGCGCGGCAGGTTCTCGATCACCAGCCGCATGCCCTCCAGGGCGATCCCCTGGCTCATCGGATGGTAATGCGGGCTGGAGAATGCCTCCACGCAATGCGCGAAGGCATCGAGACCCGTGCCGGCGGTGATGGCACGCGGCATGCCGACCGTCAGGTCCGGATCGCAGATCACCGTGGCGGGCAGCATGCGGGGGTGGAAGATGATCTTCTTCTCGTGGGTCCCGGAGTTGGTCAGCACGCCCGCGCGCCCCACCTCCGACCCGGTCCCGGCGGTGGTGGGCACGGCGATGATCGGCGCGATGGCACTGGCATCGGCGCGCGTCCACCAGTCGCCGATATCCTCGAAATCCCAGACCGGGCGCGTCTGCCCGGCCATGAAGGCCACGCATTTGCCAAGGTCGAGCCCCGAGCCGCCGCCGAACGCGATCACCCCGTCATGCCCGCCCTCGTTGAAGGCGGCGACCCCGGCGGCGAGATTGATCTCGTTGGGGTTGGGATCGACCTCGGAAAACACCGACGCTTCCAGCCCGGCCGCGCGCAGGATATCGAGCGCGCGACCCGTGATCGGCAGCGGGGCCAGCCCCTTGTCGGTGACCAGAAGCGGGCGGTTGATGCCGGCCTGCGCGCAGGCCTCGGCCAGTTCCGCGATGCGGCCCGCGCCGAACCGGATGGCCGTCGGGTAGGACCAGTTGCCTGTCAGGGTCATGTCGTCACCTTTTTCTCGTGTCTGTGTCCGTGTCGGGGGATGCGGGACGGATCACGCGGCCACCTGCCTCGCCCCGGCAGCGCATCCGGCAGTTTCATCTTGCCATAAATACTCGATATCCACGGCTTGCGGCCCTCACGCCCGCTCGAACCCGCGCTGGATCTCGTAATCGGTCACGGCGCGGTTGAAATCCTCCTGCTCGACCTCGGCCGCGCGGGTGTAATGATCGACGACCCAGTCGCCAAGGGCACCACGCAGCATCTTCGAGCCGCGAAACGCCTGCGTCGCAGCACCCAGCGTATGCGGCACGTCGGGCACGTCGGCCATCGCATAAAGATCGCCGCTGACAGGGTCCGCCAGGTCCAGCGCCTCCTCGATCCCGGCAAGCCCGGCGGCAAGTTGGGCGGCACAGGCGAGATAGGGGTTCATGTCCGATCCGGGGATGCGGCACTCGATCCGCACGGCGCGGGTCCCCTCGCCGACGAGGCGGAAGCCCGCGGTGCGGTTGTCGACGGACCACGCCGCCTTGGTGGGGGCGAAGGTGCCCGGCACGAAGCGCTTGTAGCTGTTGATGTAGGGCGCCATCAGCAATGTGCAGTCGGGTGCGTATTTCAGCAGTCCGGCCACATACTGCCGCATGGTCCGGGACATGCCGTGATCGGCGCCTGCGTCATGAAACGCGTTCTCGGTGCCATGAAACAGTGACTGGTGGATATGTGCGGCACTGCCCACGCGGTCCGCGTGCCATTTCGGCAGGAACGTCGCGGCATGACCATGTTGTTCGGCGATCTCCTTGACCGCGTGCTTGGCCAGCGTGTGGCGGTCGCAGGCGGCCAGCGCGTCGCCGTAGCGGATGTTGATCTCTTCCTGACCGACCTCGGCCTCGCCCTTGGAGGTCTCGACGGGGATGCCCATGGTGTAAAGGGCGTTGCGCACCGGGCGCATCACATGCTCGTCCCGGGTGGTCAGCTGGATCGAATAATCCTGATTGTATTTCACCAGCGGGTCCAGATCGCGGTAGCCGCCCGCGCGGATGGCATCATAGGATCTGGCGAACAGGAAGAACTCCAGCTCCGTGGCCATCATCGGGACAAATCCCATGGTCTCGGCCCGCGCCATCTGCGCCTTGAGGATCTGGCGCGGCGAGTGCGGCACCGGTTCGTGGCTGTGATGATCGAGGATATCGCACAGCACCAGCGCGGTACCCTCCAGCCACGGCACCGGGGCAAGCGTCGCGAGATCGGGCACCATGGTGAAATCGCCGTATCCCGCCGCCCAGCTTGTCGCGGCAAAGCCGTCGGGCGTGTCCATCTCCAGATCGGTGGCCAGCAGATAATTGCAGCAATGCGTCTCTTCTATTCCGGCCTCGAGGAAATTGGCCACGTGGAACCGCTTGCCGATGAGGCGGCCCTGCATGTCCACGCCGCAGGCCAGAACCGTGTCGATCTCGCCGCTCGCGGCCTTGGTTTTAAGCGCGTCCAGGGTCAGGGCTGTCATGGTGTTCGGCTCCGTTCAGGTTTCGCGAAGGGGGCCCGACACGGCCCCCTTCCGGTGTGTGTCGCAGGCCCTGCTCAGGTGTAGCGGTAGGGGCGGCCGGCCTTTTCCATGTCGGCATTGTACTGCTTGAAGATTTCCACGACCTTCGCCTTGGTCTCGGATTGCGCGGCGATCTCGTCCCAGAACTCGCGCGCAGCGGATTCCACCGTCGCCCATTCCGCGTCGGGAATGGTCGTCAGTTGCAGCTTTTCGCCGTTCACGCGCAGCCGCGCCTCGCCGCCCCAGTACCACCACTGTCGGTAGTAATGCGACTGCTCCATGCAGGTGGCGAGCAGCAGTTGCAGATCCTCGGGCAATTCCTCCCAGCGGCCCATATTGGCAAAGAAATGCCCGACCCATGCGCCCGAGATGTTGTTGGTCAGGAAATAGTTGGTCACATCCGCCCAGCCGACGGTGTAATCCTCGGTGATGCCCGACCACGCGATGCCGTCCAGCTCGCCAGTCTGCACCGCGACCTCGATATCCTCCCATGGCAGGGTCACCGGGACCACGCCGAACTGCGTGAGGAAGCGCCCCGCGGTGGGGAAGGTGAAGACGCGCTTGCCCTCCAGATCGGCAAGGCTGTGGATCGGGTCCTTGGTGGCGAAATGGCACGGATCCCACGCCCCGGCGCTGATATGCTTGACGCCGACCTTCGCGTATTCCTCTTCCCAGATCTCCTTGAGGCCGTACTGGTTGAACAGCACCGGCACATCGAGGCTGTAGCGCGAGCCGAACGGGAAATAGCCGCCAAAGACGGTGACCTCGGTGGGGCTTGCCATGCTGTCATCATCCGACTGCACCGCGTCGATCGTGCCTCGCTGCATGGCGCGGAACAGCTCGCCCGTGGGCACAAGCTGATCGGCATAGGACAGCTCGATCTGCATGCGGTCGCCGGCGATCTTGTTGAACGTGTCGATGGCCGGCTTCACCACATGCTCGGCCAGTGCGGCCCCGGCATAGGTCTGCATCCGCCATGTGATGGTCGATTGCGCGAGCGCGGGCGCGGCGAGCGGCGCGGCCATCGCCCCGGCACCTGCGGTCGTCAGGAACTTGCGTCGTGTCGTCATCATCTTTCTCCTTGTTGAAATGACGGCCCCTTCGTCAGGGCTCTTTTCGGGGTTAGTTTCCATAAACGTAGTTTGGCAGCCACAGCGCGATCTGCGGAAAGACCATCACCAGCGTCAGCGCCACCAGCATCACGCCCACGAATGGCAGGATCGAGCGGTAGATGTCGCGCAACCCGATCTCGGGCGGGGCCATGGCGCGCATCAGAAACAGGTTATAGCCGAACGGTGGCGTCATGTAGGCGATCTGCGTGGTGATCGTGTATAGCACACCATACCATATCAGGTCGAAGCCGAGCGCACCCACCAGCGGCACGTAAAGCGGTGCGACGATCACCAGCATCGCGGTGTCATCGAGAAACGTGCCCATCACGATGAAGCTGAGCTGCATGAGGATCAGGATCATCCACGGGCTGAGATCGAGCGTCTCGGTGAACAGCCCTTCGATGGCGCGGACCGCACCCAGCCCGTCGAAGATCGCCCCGAATCCGAGGGCGGCGAGGATGATCCACATGAACATGCACGAGATACCCAGCGTGTTGCGCACGCTGGTCTCGAACACGTCCCGCGTCATGCGCCGCTTCAGCACGGCGGCGAGCAGCGCCGCGATCGCCCCGATGGCAGAGCTTTCGACCAGCGATGTCCAGCCCTTGACGAAGGGCACCATCATCACCGCGAAGATCACCAGCGGCAGCAGCCCCGCGCGCAACAGGCGCAGTTTCTCGGACATCGGCACATTGCGCTCGGCTTCGGGCAGAACGGGGCCGAGATGTGGCTGGATGCGGCAGCGGATATAGATATACAGGATGAACAGCGTGGCCATCATCAGCCCGGGGATGATGCCGGCCAGCCAGAGCTGCCCCACCGGCTGCCGCGCGATCATCGCGTAAAGCACCAGCACGACCGAGGGCGGCACGAGGATGCCAAGGCTTGACCCCGCCTGCACCACGCCGGTGACCATGATCTTGTCATAGCCCCGGCGCAGCAGTTCGGGCAGGGCGATGGTGGCGCCGATGGCCATGCCCGCGACGCTCAGCCCGTTCATCGCCGAAATCAGCACCATCAACCCGATCGTGCCGATCGCCAGCCCGCCGCGCACCGGCCCCATCCAGACATGGAACATCCGGTAGAGATCGTCGGCGATCTTCGATTCCGACAGAACATAGCCCATGAAGATGAACATCGGCAGGGTCAGAAGCGGATACCACGTCATCAGCTTCATCGCCGCCGAGAACGGGATCTCCACCCCGCCCGTGCCCCACAGCGCCAGCGCCGCCAGTGCGCCGACAAAACCGATGGCACCGAACACCCGCTGCCCGGTCATCAGCATCAGCATCATGCCCGCGAACATCATTATCGCGATCATCTCATGCGACATCGCGCGCGTCCTCTCGCAGGCGGTCGATGTCGCGGAAAAGTTCTGCCACGCATTGCAGGATCATCAGGATCACGCCGACGCACAGCACCACCTTGATCGGCCAGAGTGGCGGGCGCCATGCGGTCGCGCTGCGTTCGAGAAAGCCCAGCTTGTCCTGCGCCGCCCCCGGGCCTTGGGTCATCAGCGTGAGGGCGAGGTCGCCGAAGAACGCGAACGGCTCCATCCCGAAATAGCCGAGCGCATAGGCGGTGGAACTGACCGCACCGGTGAACAGGACGCCCAAATAGAACAGCAGGAAAAAGATGGTGACCGCATCGACCATGGCCTTGGTGCGGGGCGACCAGTCGCCGTAAAAAAGATCCATCCGCACATTCGATCCCATCTGGATCGAATAGGGCCCGCCCAGCACGAAATAGGCCACCATCACGAATTGCGCGGTCTCCAGCGTCCAGAGCGACGGCGAGAACACCGTCTTGGACAGCGACGACCAGACGAGCACCCCCATCAGCACGAAGATCAGATACATCGCGATGCGCCCGATGGCGCGGTTCATGCGGTCGATCGCACGGATATAGGCCCGCATCGCGCTACGCATCATGCGACCCGGTCACCCCGATCCGCGCCAGCGCGGCGCGCAGCATCGACGACAGCTCGCGGGTGATCTGCGCCTGCTGCGCGGCGGTGGCGATCAGATCGCTGCGGATCTCGATCATCACATTGGGCAGCGCCTTGTCGAGCCCGTGCCGGCGCAGCGTATGCGTCACGCCATCCTCGGGCCCATAAGGGGCGTTGCGCACGATGGCCCGGACAGGATCCGCCCCGGCCAGCATCGCATCGGCAAGCCGTGTGTCGGCGTCATGCAGGATGCCGATCTCGACTGCGCGGGGCACGCCCTGCCAGACCGGCGTGAAACTGTGCACCGTGATCAGCGCGCAGGGCATGTCCGCACGGCGTCGCGCCTCGATAAGATCGTCAAGCGCCTGGCTGAACGGCGCGTAGACCTCCTTGATGCGCGCCGCGCGCGCCTCTTGGGATAGCCCGGCATTGCCGGGCACGTCGATCCCGGCGCTGCGCGCCGGGATGGCGCTCGGTGCCTCGGGCGGGCGGTTGCAATCATAGACCAGCCGAGAGATCCGCCCGGCGATCATCGGTGCATCGAACGCCTCGGCCAGCCCCTGCGCCACGTCCTCCGCGCCGGGATCCCAGGCTATGTGACTGTCGCGCGCCGCGCAGGTCAGCCCCAGCCCGTCATATCCATCCGGGATGTGGTTCGAGGCATGTTCGCAGACGATCACGACCGGTCCGGTCGCGTCGGCGTTCATGATCTCGAAGGCCTCGCCACGTGGTCCGGTCATCCTGTCCCCTCGCATGTTGGAAAAAGGTTTCCACGGGATCTTATTTTCGTCAATATCTTTCCAGAGATTTTCCGCAGAAAGGGGATGCGCGCGCTCCGCCCCCTGCGCAGATTTTCACCGCGAAAGGCCAGCACCCCCGTGACCGACGACTCGACCCCGCCAAAGACTCCGGCTTCGCCGACCGTGCGGCAGCTCATCCGCACGCATTATCACGACCTGACCCAGTCGGAGCGCAAGTTCGCCAATGCGCTGGTCGAGGATTACCCCAATGCCGGGCTCGCCTCGATCACCGCCGCCGCCGAGGGCGCGGGCGTCTCGACACCGGTGGTGGCGCGGATGGTGCAGAAGCTGGGCTTCAAGGGCTATCCGCAATTTCACCAGATGCTGCTCGGGGAATTGCAGGCATCGGTGTCCGGCCCGACCGCGCGGCGCGCCGTCTGGGCCGCCGAGGCGCCGGACTCGCACATGCTCAACCGGTTCGCCAGGACCGTGACGCAGAACCTCGCCCAGACATTCGCCAATATCGACACCGCTCAGTTCGACACCGCCGCCGGATTGCTGGCCGGCGAAACACAGCTTTTCATCGTCGGGGGGCGCATCACGCGGTCGCTGGCCGAATATGCCTTCACCCATTTTCAGGCGATCCGCCCGCGCGTCACCCATTTGACATCCTCGCCCGCGACCTGGCCGCATTACGTGCTGGACATGGTCGCCGGCGACACATTGCTGATCTTCGATATCCGCCGCTACGAGGACAATCTTCTGCGACTTGCGGAAATCGCCTCGGATCGCGGTGTGCGGATGATCCTGATCACCGATCAATGGGCCAGCCCGGTCTCGGCCCGCGCCGAGGCGACGTTTCACTGCTGGGGCGAGATCCCGTCGGCCTGGGATTCGAGCATCGCGATGCTGTCGCTCACCGAGGCGCTGATCGCGGCCACGCAAGAGGCATGCTGGCCCGATGCGCGCGACCGCTTCGAGCGGCTCGACCGGCTGTTCGAGATGACGCGCCTCTTTCGCAAACCCTGACGCCTACCAGTGCCGCGTGCCCGGCGCGCCCTTGATTTGGCCGTCGAGGTTCGGGGTCACCCATCCGCCGTAGAAATCGCCCGGTTGCGGGATCACGCGGGTGTCACCCACCCATGCCTCATCCACCGATCCGGCATAAAACGCGACGTAGCCCGCCAGCACTGCGAACCGCACCGGCGGGGCGTCATAGCTCCACGCGGCGCGCGTGGCGGTGGTCTCGCCCACGGTGACGTCGTAATAATGCGCGACACCCTTCCATTCGCAAAGCGTCCCGCCCGACACCGGTCGCAGCCGGGCCTCGACATCCGCCATCGGCAGGTAATAACTCGGCGCGTGATGCGTCTCCAGCACCCGCAGCGCACGTGAGCTTTGCGCGACAAGGGCCCCGCCAAGCCGGATACTGATCGTCTGCGCGACACGCTCCAGCGCCGGCGGGCGGGGATAGCTCTGCACGTCCTCGCGCGGCAGGTCGGTCACGTCAGTCTCCGATTCGGGTCCTCACTGCGAGACCATAAGCCGATTGATCGGCATGCTAAAGCGGCCTTGCACCGATCCGTCCGCGGTCGGCTCCGGTGCCGTTAAAAGCATCGCAATCTCTGCCAGCATGCGCACGCGACGGGCGGGCGACAGGATGAAGGCCGCATAGAAGAACCCGGCGGCGGCCTCGGCCACCTCGGCGGCGGGGCCCTCCATCGCGACGATGCCGGTCTCCACTGTCACGGTTGCGTCCGGAAAGGCCGCGCGCACCAGATCGCTCAGACTGTCGGTGCCGCGCACCCGCGGGTCGCCCAGATCGACCTCGCCATAGCCGGGCAGTTCGGCCTGCACATGGCCATAGATCAGATCGTGCACCTGCGCATAGCCCGGTGCGGCCTCCATCGGCCCGTCGACCAGCGCCGCGAACCGGCCACCCGGCGCCAGCACGCGCCGGACCTCGTCCAGAACCGGCGTGACCGGGTCCATCAGGGTCAGCGCCCAGTGGCACAGAACCGCGTCGAGCGATCCGTCGGGGATCTCGGCCATGTCCTGCGCATCGGCCTGCATCAGCGTCGCCGCCCCTTGCGGCAGGCGCGCGTTGGCCAGCGCCAGCTCCTCGGGGCACATGTCCACGCCGATCAACCGCAGACCGGCCGCGCGATCGTGAAGGATGTTCAGCAGCGGACCCGACCCGCAGGCGAGATCGAGCACACGGAAACTGCCCGCGCCGGGCACTACCTCGGCCAGCCAGTCATAACTGGTGCGCCCGGCATGGTCGCGACAGGCCCGCGCGCAGGTCTCGGTAAAGCCGGCATGATCGCGGTGCACGGCCCGCAGATGCGCCCGCAGTGCCTGCGGATCGGGTTGGCGGCCACTGGACAGGCTTTCGGTCCATGCGGACCGCAAAGGGCTGTGATCGTTCACACGCAATCTCCTTTGATTTCTTTAGAAAATGTCGGTCAGACAGTCACGTCCATCAGATGCACGACCTGCGGGAAGCGCCAGCCATCCGCCCCGTGGCACGCGTGCAGCCAGTCGGACACGGGCGCTTTGGCCTGCATGTCCGCAAGCGATACGGTGTCATCGAAGACGCAGCGCTGCAGATATCCCTCGACGGCACCGGTCGCCTCGGGACCGGCAGCGCTGTCATAGCGCAGTTCGGTGACATCCACCCGCGCACCCGCCGCACGCAACGCCGCCGCAAGGTCCTCGGCGGAGATATACGGCGCGGCATCCGCTTGCCCGAACGCCTCGAGATACCGGCGGTGAAATTCGACGTAGTGCCCTTCTGCGGCACTATGCGCGATCACGCCGCGCGCCTTGGGACCGATGGCTTCGCAAAACCGCTCCGCCGCCAGCGGCAGATCCCGAGCCGGCACCGCGTAAAGCGCATGCGTCGCCCAGACGATGTCATACCCGTCCGGCGGCGGGATGAAATCCTGCAAGGTGGTCTCGTGCTCGGCGGCGGGCATGAAGGGCGCGGGCAGCGCCGCGCGCGCCTCGGCGATGGAAAACGCCGACGGGTCCAGAAGGTCGGTGGCCACGGGGCGCAGCCCGGCCTCGGCCACGCCCGCGTGAAGCACCAGCGCATTCGGAAACTTGCCCGACCCGCAGGCCACGTCGAGCAGGCGCAGTGACCGGTTGCCCGCTTTTTCCTGAGCACGGGCCAGCCAGCCGGCCCAGTCCCGCGCCACGGCCAGATGCCGGTAATCGTCGGTGGCAAGCGTGTAGAACGCGTCCATGCCCTTGCGTCCGGCCTCGGACCAATGCGCGGTGCTGCGTGTCAGGATATCGCCGCTCACGTCTTGTCCTCCACCGATTGGCATACGGGCCAGCAGACCGGGTTGAGCGGGCTGGCCGCCACATCGCCCGGCCCGACGCCCGGCATGAATTTCTGCCAGTCGCCCGACACCATCGTCGGCGCATCCACGATCCGCGCGCCATCGGCGTAATAGGTGTTGGCCAGGACGATCCGGCTGCGATCGGTGCGATTGCGCGCGGCGGTGTGAAAGCTCAGGTTGTGGTGAAAGCTGACCTCGCCAAGGTCGAACGGGGTCTCGTCCACGGCGACACCGTTGCGCGCGAACACCTCGGCCACGCCGCGATCATAGCCGGTGCCGGTTTTCTCGAAACTCACGGCATCGACCAGTCTGTGCACATCCAGCGGATGCGCGAAGGCCAGCGGCCCCATCTCCAGCGGGATCGCCTGCGCCGGGGCCCACGCCGTGACCACGTCATGTGTGTCGAGCGGAAAGTGATGATCGTCGAAATGCCACGGCGTGCGCCCGCAGCCGGCCTGCTTGGCCAGCACGTTGTCATGATAGAGCCGCACCGCTTCCACCCCCAGCAGATCGGCCGAGATCTGGCCCAGCCGGGGCGACAGGACATAGGCCCGCAAGAGCGGATTGTCCGGCCAGATCATCTCGAGGCTGAGGAACCGGTCGCGCGCGCCCTGGTCCGGATCGACGTCGAACTCGGCTTGCAAAAGGCGGATCAGCTCGGCCCGCAGCTTGAGCACGGCGCCCGGCGAAAATACCTCTTTCAGCTTGATGAAGCCGTTTTCACGGAAAAACGCGATCTGCTCGGCGCTCAGGGGATAGGGCGCGGCAAGCTCGGCTGCGATCTCGTCATCTGTCGGGATCGCCACATCGGGCAGGGGCGCTGCCGCGATGACGGGCGCGTCCGCGTCATCGTTGTCGGCAAGGCTGACATACCAGTCCCACCAGGCCTGGTTGTCCTGATCCCAGGGCTGGCTGACATCGGTGGCGTCGGTCGTCGCGGTTTCCGGCATGGCGCATCCTTTCGTTGATTGAAGGAGTAACTAAGGCATGCCGCGACAGCGGCAACCGCAATATCGGCTTCGGCTGGATGTTCCGACCCGGCGGATTAAGTACGCGGGATCGAAACAAACCGACGGGGACATCATGGACGCAC
>Ga0307939_1000106_pt1 | contig 46912 bp, 38 predicted proteins | sample OrgLakmetagen122_FD_201844 | JGI IMG/M metagenome (GOLD analysis project Ga0307939, IMG submission 201844) | Saline water microbial communities from Organic Lake, Antarctica - #122 | ecosystem: Environmental > Aquatic > Non-marine Saline and Alkaline > Saline | place: Antarctica: Organic Lake... | reverse complement strand
ACATCTGTATATTGGTTTTGTCGGTTTATGGTATTCTGTCGTGCAGCATTTTGAGAAATCTGCATCTGTGTCAATAAATTATAAACCGACGTTTCTTGGTTGATTAAGCTCAACTCCAAATCGGTATTGGATAATCTTAAAATAGGTTCTCCTTGTTCAAGGACAGCACCATCTTCAACAAATTTTTCCTCCACACGACCTCCTTCTAAAGCATCTAAATAAATGCTTGTAATAGGAAGTACGACACCATTTACAGGAATATTTTCTTGAAAAACTGCTTTGTTTACAGTATGAATGGAAATGCGTTCTTTTTCTACATTTAATTTTGAACCACCAGAAGTTTGAAGAATCACGTATATAATGAAACCAATAATGACTAAAACACCAGCGATAAGACCTAATTTTTGGTTTGAAAATTTTTTCTTTTGTATTGGAACGTCCATTGTTTGTTTTTAATGATATTCATATACATACATAAGATAATGCCATAAATTTAAACTACTAAAAATCATCTATTTGTGATTTTAGCTAAAAACAAAAGTGTCCGATTTTGATACAGTCTGTGTTCGGAAATGCACACTTGTAATTAATTTTAGATTTTTTTAATTGGAATTTCTAGTTGACTGATGCTCAAAAATCGCTTAAGCTTCTTACTGATGATTATGTGTATATTTGTTTACGAAGCCAAACAATTATTAATAAAAGATGATTAACAAAGAACTAAATCAAATTCAAGAATTAAAGTACTGAAATAAATATACTAACCGTTTTGTCGTAAGAATATTCAAGCTAGGTATTAAAGGCTTAACCTTTATTTGTATAGATAATCCTTAGATTTCAACCTGATTCAATTTCTTTTACTACTTTAGTTGATACATTAAATACCAAGATTAAAGAACAATATGAACCATACCAAAAACCGAAAAAATGAAAAGTAGTATTACAGCACTTATTTTTACAGGAATACTAATTTCTTGTACTGCACCAGACAAAACTAAATCGCCAACACAAGAATCTGCTGAGGAATCCAAATCAGTTGAAATCAAGAAACAATTAAAACCTATTGATACAGACGAAGCTCTACTAGCAACTGCATTGATGGCTGCTCCTAGTCAGAGCAGAGCAGATTGTAAAGTGATAGGCTACAATATGGCAGGTGAATTTGTAACATTTCGGGAAGGAAATAATGAATTTATTGTGCTTGCAGACAACCCTAACAAAGAAGGCTTTAGTGCTGCATGTTACCAAAGAGACTTAGAACCTTTTATGGCGAGGGGAAGAGCATTAAAAGCGGAAGGAAAGTCGGGAGATGAAATTTTCGAAATCCGTGAAGCAGAGATGAAATCTGGTGTATTGAACATAACTACAGGAGCTACTTTACACGTTTACTCGGGTGAAAATACAATGTATGACCCAGAAACATCAGAGGTGGAAGGAGCTCATTACCGCTATGTAGTTTATATGCCTTGGGCTACTACAACATCTACGGGTCTACCACAAATTCCAATAGCTGCTAATCATCCTTGGATTATGAACCCCGGAACACATCGTGCTCATATTATGATTTCGCCTTTAGCAGATGTTAGCGAGGAGGAATAAGGAGTAATTTAGAGATATTGTAGTATTGATTGAATAGTTGGAATTTTAAGTTTTTTTGTTTTTCATTTAAAATCATATTAAATGAATAAACTCCAAACAAAAAGACGGTTGATGATTATAAACTTTTTATTGTAGCCTACTTTATTTTGATTAGTAAATTTGTATCAAATAACTACGTTTTAGTAGACGTTTTTAGAGAACTGTTGACCATACTATTTCTTTTAGTACAATTTTTATCTAAATAAAACGCGTGTTACAAAACAAAAAAAATCTGTCTTAATTCATCTACTTACGGTGATTTTTATTGAGGTTTTACTCGAATAGATCTTATGAAAAATACTGAATATATAAATAATAATCACAAGTTTATAAATGCATTTCAAAATTGATTAAAATCTTTGTTTACTCTTTCTTATCATTTTTATATTTAAAAAAATTAGAAAAAAACTATACATTTTTTTCAGTATATAAAAGCTATAAAATCGTAATATTGTACAGATGATTTTAAAAAACGCCACCATATTAGTAATAGATGATGATGCCGATGTGCTTACTGCATTAAGATTGTTACTCAAGCCGTTGGCGAAAGAAGTTGTTACCGAAAAAAATCCAAATCAGATTACGTCAAAGATTCAAAGCTTAGATTTTGATATTGTAATATTAGATATGAATTTCAATGCCTTAGTAAATACGGGTAATGAAGGTATTTTTTGGTTGAATAAAATCAAGGAGCAAAAACCTGAGATAGCAGTTATCTTAATGACAGCTTATGCAGAAATTGATTTAGCTATTAAAGGTTTAAAAGAAGGTGCTTCAGATTTTTTGATGAAGCCTTGGAAGAACGAAAAAATAATAGACACCATTAAAAGTATTCTTAAACATAAGAAATCAACTTCATCTCACAAAGAAATTTTTAAATCAGACCACATAAAAATTATAGGAAACAGTCCTGTAATGAACGATATTTTTCTGAAGTTGAAAAAAGTTGCACCGACAGATGCAAATGTTTTAGTCTTAGGTGAAAACGGAACAGGTAAAGATTTAATTGCTCGGGCACTTCATGACCTTTCGCATAGAAATGACAAAGCTTTTGTAAAAGTAGATGTCGGTGCCTTAACTGCAAGTCTTTTTGAAAGTGAATTATTTGGTTATAAAAAAGGAGCTTTTACGGATGCAAGAGAAGACAGAAAAGGACGTTTTGAAACAGCCAACGGCGGCACATTATTTTTAGATGAAATAGGAAACATTAGCTTAAGCCAACAAGCACGATTATTAACGGTGCTTCAAAACAGGCAAGTCACCCCAATAGGCTCTAATGAAGCGATTCCAATTGATATCAGACTAATTTGCGCAACCAATCTTGACCCAATAGTATTGGCAGACGAAAAGAAATTCAGAAAAGATTTAATATATAGAATAAATACTTTGGATATTCTAGTGCCACCCTTACGGGAAAGAGGAACAGACATAACAGAGTTAGCTCGACATTTTGTAAATGTATATGCTGAAAAATACAATAAGAATCCGTTTTCATTTGCCGAAGGTTTTTTTACTAAATTGAAAAAGCACGATTTTCCAGGAAATGTAAGAGAGCTTCAATACGTTCTGGAACGTGCAATTATTATGGCAGATGGAAATATCTTGCATCCAGAAGACTTGGTTTTTTCTTCAATTGAACGTTCAACAAAAACCACCACTCTAGAAACCCAGAGTTTAAAATTAGACGATTTAGAAAAAAACGCCATCTTACAAGTTTTAGAAAAGTATAGCGGTAATGTTTCTAAATCAGCTAAAGAGCTTGGTATAACCAGAGCTGCATTGTACAGACGCCTAGAAAAGTATGAACTATAGAAATTACATTGTAAAACTTTTTTTTAGAATTTTACTACTAGTCAGTTCAATTCTTGCTTTTGTTTATGCTTTTTATAAAGACGAAACAGCTTATGCTATTTTAATAGGTCTACTCTTACTTTTCTTACTAGTGAACACCTACAGCTTCGTAAAAAGACGTTTTGTAGCTATGGAAGATTTTTTTGAAGCTGTAAAATACCGTGATTTTTCAAGATGGTTTCCAGAAGATAGAGGACCAAAAGACATTCGGTTTTTATACACGGGTTTTAATGAAATCAATAGAACTATCAAGGAGATCAATTCTCAAAATCAGGCACAATACGTGTATCTACAAAAAATTTTAGAAATGGTAGATATCGGAATCATTGCTTATAATCTTGAATCGGGTAAAGTGCTTTGGAGCAATGATTCTTTTCGAGAAATTTTAGATGTACCTTCTTTCAAAAACATCAATTTTATAGAAAAAAGAAAGCCAAAATTATTCAATACGGTTTTTGAAACACACCATAGAGAGCCTGATTCGCTAACTATAGCATTACAAAACGACAGTATAAAAATTTTGATTTCAGATACGGTTTTTCAAGTAGATGAGGATGCCTTCAAATTAGTAGTTATTCAAAACATTGATGATACTTTAAATAAAAATGAATCTGAATCTTGGAAGAAATTATTGAGTGTCATGACGCATGAAATAATGAATTCCATTACCCCAATATCATCTTTGGCAGATACATTGCAAAGAAGCCTTCAACTAGCTATAGAAAAACCAGATAAAACAAATCTAGAATTAGAAGACCTGAATACAGGAATAAAAACAATACAAAACCGAAGTGAAGGTCTTTTAAAATTTGCCAAAACCTACCGAAGTTTAAGCAAAGTAACACATCTCAATTTACAACGCATTAAGGTTGCAGATGTACTTCATACTATTCGAGTTTTGCTAGAACCATCTATAAAAGCAAAAAATATAGAAATTAAATTTGAGCTTACCTCTCCTAAATTGGAATTTGATATCGATTCTCATTTAATAGAGCAAGTATTAATTAATCTTATTTTGAATGCAGTAGATGCTTGTTCAAATATGGAAGATGCAAAAATACGTGTAACCGCTTCACAAACCACAAATAGAAACATACTCATAAAAGTAATTGACAATGGCTCAGGTATACCACAAGTCATCTTAGATAGTATTTTTGTTCCATTTTTTACCAGTAAAACTACTGGAAGTGGGATAGGGCTAAGCCTTTGTAAACAAATTATGCTGCTTCATAAAGGGAGAATCATTGTAAAAAGTAAAGAAGGTGAAGGCTCCATTTTTAGTTTGGTTTTTTAAGAAATGCAGGAAATTTGAAAAACAGAATTACCTAAAACAAATTTTCAATTTCTTAATGCTAGATAAACCTATTTCTTTGATTCTAATTACGTTTAAAGGAAATTCCAATACAACATGAAGCAGACTTAAAAAAAGTAATGCGTTAAGTCTGGTAAAATAATCTTACAAATACAAGCCAATAGCGCATATCCATAATACGATTTTATATTTCAATATAGGACTCGTTAGACTTTTTTTCCAACCAATTATTGAAGTTTTTGAGAACCAATTTTGATAGTGATAAGTATAAGCAAAAGCTATGAAAATTTGGATTTTAACTACCAAAGGTGAAAGTAAATTGAAGCTGACAAAGTCAATATTGCCAAAAACACGAGCCATGATTTTATTCATAGATAAGAATCCACTAACAGAATAAGTTGTTTTGGTAAATTCTGAAATAAAGTAAGTTGCATTTTTCATATTTAGAAATATAATAGCCGATGGTTCTGCTAAAAAAAGAAGCACGCTTATTAATTCTGCACTACTTTTTGCTTTCAACAAACCGTAAATCATAAAAAGTAATGTAAAAATGTAAGCTGTATGAGTCTTGGTAAGAAAATATTCAAAACGATTAAGAATTAAGAGACATAATAATTGCAAACGACGGGGAAAATAGTGCTGATAAAAAATACAAATAGAAAATTGACCCGCAGATTCACGCAGAAAGAAGATAGCCTTGAATCAGGAATAGTAGTGAATGACAGACTTTTATTATGTAGTAAGGAGATTTACTTTGTTTAGAATTATCTAGTACAATCCCAAAGATCAAAAATTGATATGTAATACCTACCTGCTCAAAAATTTTTTTCTATGGAATATTTAACCATTGCTTGAGCTTAAAAACAAGTTGTGAAACCTATTTTTGCTTTAGATGAAACAAGTTACTACATTAAGTATTTTTAAATTTTCTAGTTTAGGCGCTAAAATTTGGGCTTTTGGAATGATGCAGTTTGCTCATTCTGCACTTCAAAAAGCAGATGGGTGCACATTTTATAAGTTATTGGGAAGCGGTAAAGAAAACTTTAATCCCTTTCCAGATTGGTCTGTTTATGCAGTGTTGCAGGTCTGGAAAAGCGAAGAAAATGCGAATCAATTTATAAAAAAAAGTAAGCTTTTTAAATCTTACACTAAAAAGTCTACTGCACAACAAACTCTGTATTTACAAAACATTCAGGCTAGGGGAGAATGGTCAGGAGAAAATCCGTTTACATCTTATTCTACCGATGCTATTGAGTCTGGCAAACTTGCAGTTATTACGCGTGCTAGCATTAAATTAAATAAGTTAAGGACATTTTGGAAATTTGTACCAACCTCGCAAAAACCCCTTCTAAACGCAAAAGGACTATTGTATACCAAAGGTTTTGGTGAAGCTCCATTTGTAGAAATGGCCACTTTTAGTATATGGTATTCCAAGGAAGACTTAAATCAATTTGCATACCAAAGCAGAGAACATGTTGAAGCCATAAAAAAAACGAGAAAAATCAACTGGTATAAAGAAGAGTTATTTTCTCGTTTTGTAATTTATAAAAGTGAAGGAAATTTACTAAACTTATAATTTTTCAATCTTTCCAGATCCGGTTATAGAAGTGTCAATTCTACTCGGGTCTCCTTTATACATAATATTTCCAGAACCGGTTACTTTAGCTTCAATTTTATCTTTACAAGTAATAGATACAATTCCTGAGCCTGTAATTTTAATTTCCGCATCTTCAACTACTAAATTTTCTCCCATAAATTTTCCTGAGCCTGTACTTTTCAAATCTAAGCTTTGTGCACTTCCTTCTAGTTGAATAGAACCCGAGCCTGATTTTGTTATCTTGATGGAATCTGAAATATTTACAGGTAAATTTAAACTCCCAGATCCTGAAAATTCAATTTCAAGCTCATCGGCCTCGTTTGTATTATTTGAAACAATACTTCCAGATCCAGACAAATTTATTTCTTCTAACTCACTAAAAGGAATAATAATTTTTATTCTTTTATTGGCATCCAAATTTATTTTTTTAGCTACTTCAATAGTTAGCATATCTTTATCTACCTCTTTAACAATATGTTGTATTAAATTACTTTCTGCGATAATGGTGATTTTACCAGGAGTTCCTTTTACCAATTCAACTTGAAAACTCCCTGATATGTCTAATACAATATACGGGGAAAGTGTTCTGGTTTCTTCAATTACCTGATTGTTGCCTGTTACTTTTTTACTTCCCCATTGGGCGTTTATTGTCTGTGTTGATATAGAACAAATAAATAATAAGATGAATACGGTTTTAAAATGTTTCATTTTGTAAGGTTTTAATTTGATAAATACTAAGTAATGATTTCAGCAACCATAAAAAAATGAAATATAGCTGCTATTAATACAAATATATGCCAAATTACATGATTTAATCGAATTTTATGATTGGCATAAAAAAAAGCTCCAATGGTGTAGAAAAAACCACCTAAACCAAAATACACCAAAGTTTGAGCGTTTGTGTTTTCAATTAAGGCAGGTAAATCGATTACCACTAACCAACCCATTATTAAATATAGTGCAAGGGAAGATTTTTCAAATTTACCAGTAAAAAATAATTTCATCAAAGTACCTAAAAAAGCAATACTCCATACCAATATAAAAATCAACCAACCTTTACTTTCCTCTAAGACAATTAAGACAACTGGGCTGTACGTTCCTGCAATCAGGTAGTAAATAGAAATATGGTCTAGTATTCTAAATTTCTTTTTTAGAGTTGGATTTTTTACGATATGATATAATGTTGAAGCGGAAAACAACAAAATAAATGAAACACCATACAAGGCAATTCCTAAATAAGCAATTGAGCTAGTATATACTGTATTTGTCCATAAATAAATAAAACCAAATATACCAAAAGGAATAGCAATGGCATGGCTAAGGCTGTTCAATAGTTCTTCTCGTGGAGTTTGTGTCCTTTCTGTAGGTTTGGGCATTTAGTTTTGGATTCTAGTTTTTTACTTACTTTTCAATTGATAAATATCCTCGCAACCTGTCCTGAAAACCAAGAAAGTTTTCACGCAAAGACCTAAAAGTTATCAACCAACCTGTACTGAAATTTCTCATTTCTCACTTCTTAATTCTCACTTCTTAATTCTATTTACCCTCAAAACATCAAATGCTTTTTTTCTTTCTTTTTCCAACCTGCTCGGGATTCGTACTTTACAAAGAATATTTTTAAGTCGGCTTGAGATTCATAATCTACAAAATAAACTTTTTTATCAGCTCTGGATTCGTATTCCACAAAAAACCATAAACCTTGGTTTCCTTTTACTTGACTTTCATACTCACTTTTGTATACCAATACATCGGCTTGCGATTCGTATTCTACGACAAAAACCTTGATATCTGCCTGTGATTCATAATCTACGCTAAAAATTTTCTGTGCATTTGTTTTTACTGAAATCAAAAAAAGAAGAATTAGGAACCATCTCATAAGCTGTTGTTTTCTTGATTGATTCAATTATCTTGCCAAATCAATTTAATTTTTGAGCTAAAAATTGAGCTGTAAAAGACTCTTTTACTTTACAAACTTCTTCTGGTGTTCCTTGTGCTACTACTTTTCCTCCATTTTCTCCACCTTCTGGACCCAAGTCTATAATGTAATCTGCACATTTAATAAGGTCTAGATTGTGCTCTATGACTACTAAAGCATGTCCTTTTTCTAATAATGCATCAAATGAAGCCAATAGTTTTTTTATGTCGTGAAAATGAAGACCTGTTGTAGGTTCATCAAAAATAAACAAGGTTTTATTCGTTGAATTCACCTTGGTTAAAAAAGAAGCTAATTTAATTCGTTGTGCTTCACCACCTGAAAGGGTAGAAGAACTCTGGCCTAATTTCACGTAACCTAAACCTACGTCTTTTAAAGGCTTCAGCTTATCCACTAATTTCAACTGTCTGTTTTCCGAGAAGAAATCAATGGCATCATCTACCGTAAGTTCCAACACATCAAAAATAGACTTACCTTCAAAAGAAACTTCCAAAACTTCTTTTTGAAATCGTTTTCCCTCACAAACCTCACATTCCAAATGAACATCTGCCATAAATTGCATTTCTATGGTAACTTCGCCTTCGCCTTGACAGTTTTCGCAGCGACCTGCATCTACATTAAAACTGAAGTGCTTTGCTTGAAAATTTCTAATTTTAGCTAATTTTTGTTTGGCAAACAAACTTCGTATTTCATCATAGGCTTTGATGTAGGTGACTGGATTGGAGCGTGAAGACCTGCCAATTGGATTTTGGTCAATGTATTCTACATTGGTAATATGATCGTATTTTCCTGAATACGAATCATGTTGACCAATTTTTATTCCGTAGTTGCCAGTATGCTTCATCATGATAGGATAGAGCAGGTTTTTAACCAAAGTACTTTTTCCGCTACCTGAAACACCAGTAATGCAAGTCATTATTCCCAAAGGAATTTTTACATCAATATTTTGAAGATTATTTACTCTTGCACCTTTAATTTCAACAAAACGCGTGCTCTTTCTTCTCTTTTTTGGAACTTTAATGGATAAATTACCATTGATGTACTTGGCCGTTAAGCTTTCAGATTTTTTTATTTCTTCTAAATTACCTTCAGCTACCACATGACCACCATAACTTCCAGCTTCTGGTCCGATGTCTATAATATGATCTGCAGCTTGCATGATTTCTTCATCGTGCTCCACTACAATTACGGTGTTTCCTAAATTCCGCAAATGAATTAATACTTGAATCAAGCGCTCGTTGTCTTTGGAATGCAAACCAATAGAAGGTTCGTCTAAAATATACATAGAACCTACCAAACTACTCCCTAAGGAAGTAGCCAAGTTGATGCGTTGAGATTCTCCTCCAGAAAGAGAATTCGATTTTCGGTTCAAGGTTAAATACCCTAAACCTACTTGGTGTAAAAACAAAAGTCGATTATTGATTTCTTTGAGCAATCGCTTTGCGATGTGTGCATCGTGTTCATCTAAGTCTAGGTTTTCGAATACGGGAATTAATCTGTTAATAGGTAAATCTACTAAATCTGAAATACTATGGGAGTTGATTTTTACATAGTCAGCTTCTTTTCTTAGGCGTTTACCTTTGCAGGTTTTACAACGTGTTTTTCCTCGATAACGAGACAACAATACCCGGTTTTGAATTTTGTAGGATTTGGATTCCAGTTCCTCAAAAAATTCATTTAAACCAGTGAAATATTGATTTCCTTCCCATAACAAATCTTTCTGTTCTTGGGTTAGCTGAAAATAAGGACGATGAATTGGAAAATCGAAATGTTCTGCTTTTTGAACCAGTTGCTCTGTATACCAACTTAGTTTTTCTCCACGCCACGGATAGATGGCTTCCTCGTAAATACTTAGGCCTGTATTCGGGATGACTAAATCTTCATCAAGACCAATAACATCTCCGTAACCTTCGCAAGTAGGACAAGCTCCATAAGGATTATTAAAACTGAACAAATGGGGATTAGGTTCTAAGAAAGACATGCCATCCAACTCGAATTTATTACTGAAATGGGTGTTTTTTTTAGCTTTGATATCAGTTATAAACAATTCGCCTTTGCCTTCGAAAAATGCATTTTGAACTGCATCTGCTAATCGATTATAAAAATCTTCTTCATGTTTAACTACAATCCGGTCTACAACTATTTCAAACTGATTAGGCTTTTGTTTTTTGAAGTCTAAATCGTCAATACGGATGACTTCCTCTTTGATTCGAATTCTACTGAAACCCTGTTGCTGTAAAAGTTGAACAGTTTTTTCAAAAGTTCTATATTCCTTTACTTGAACGGGTGCGAGAAGTAACAATTTGGTTTTCTCATCTAAACCTTTTACAAAATTAATTACATCTGTAACGGTGTTTTTTTTGACTTCGTTACCAGAGATAGGAGAGTAGGTTTTTCCAATTCTAGCAAATAGTAATTTTAAGTAATCGTAAATTTCGGTTGAAGTTCCTACTGTAGACCTGGGATTGGTAGAGTTCACTTTTTGTTCTATAGCAATGGCGGGAGCAATTCCTTTGATGTAATCTACCTTTGGCTTGTCTAACCTTCCTAAAAATTGTCTAGCATAAGCAGAAAGACTTTCCACATATCTACGTTGACCTTCAGCAAATAAGGTATCAAAAGCAAGGGAAGACTTACCAGAACCAGATAAACCTGTAATGACTACAAGCTTATTCCTTGGTATGGCGACATTAATATTCTTTAGGTTATGCAATTTAGCACCTTTGATGAGTATAAAATCTTTAGCACTTAAATCTTGAAAAGTTGTTTTAGACATAAAAAAGTATAAGCGACAAATCTAGCAATAAGTTGAAAAATATCAGCCTGTATTGAGTTTATTAAACCTTAATGAAAGTCTAATGTTTTCTTTGATTTTTTGAGAAAATAGCTTGATTTTGCGGTTAAATTAACTTTTTTCAAAAAAAATAAATGTTAAAATGATTGTGATTATCCAAGTAGATAGAAATCAATTTATATATTAGCAGCCTAATTCAAACGAAAGCCTATTGTAAATTATTACTTAAATCCATTTTGTAACTACTTATATTGCAAATTGAAATGTAATAATTATGACTGAGACTTTTGAAAAGCCCGATTCTTTTTTTGTTAAAAAATACATTGCTGGTGATGAGTATTCTCTTGAAATACTGGTTAATAGACATGAGCAACGTATTTTTAATTTCATTTACTCCAAAGTATTTGATTACGATATCACCAATGATATTTTCCAAGAAACCTTTATAAAGGTAATCCGAAATTTAAAATTGAAAAAATACAATGAAGAAGGTAAATTCTTACCTTGGGTGATGCGTATTGCTCACAATTTGATAATAGACCACTTCAGAAAAAACAAACGGATGCCAAAATTTGATAATTCTGGTTCCTTTGATATATTTTCTGTTATTGAAGACGGAAGCCTTAATAAAGAAGCGGAACTTATTAAAGAGCAAATTGAAAGCAGTTTGGTAAACTTGATTAAAGAGTTGCCAGAAGACCAAATTGAAGTGCTGGAAATGCGTATTTACAAGGAGATGAGCTTTAAAGAAATAGCCAAACAAACCGATGTAAGCATCAATACGGCCTTAGGTAGAATGCGTTATGCTTTAATAAATTTAAGAAAATTGGTTGATGAAAAAAATATTATTTTGACTAGGGAGTAAAATAATTTTAAAAAACATGCGTTGTATTACAAATCATAATTCAACACATGGAAAAAATTTACTCAAAAAGTCCCAAACCAAACATCACTAATTTGCCTAGCAAGAAAACTAAAGATTTTATTTTGAATTATTCAAAAGCATTAAAAGTTTTTAATTGCAAAGGCATAAATGTAGAAATGTTGATTAATTAGTTGTTTTTTATTTTCATTTATTTGGTAATCCAGTTGAATTGCTCTCTAAGTTTTCAGCTGGATTTTTTTGTTTTTAATTTTGCATAGTATGCATCCATTACAGATTTTCTGCCAATGCTTTTGGTAATGATGTCTTTTTCTAAATTCCAGGCTCGAGCCGGTGAATATTCTCTACCATACCATATTATTTGCAAATGTAAATCGTTCCATTTCTCCTTAGGAAATAAGCGTTTGGCATCCTTTTCAGTTTGTTGAACATTCTTGCCTGTAGACAATTTCCATCTGTACATAAGTCTATGAATGTGTGTATCTACAGGAAAAGCGGGAACTCCAAATGCTTGAGCCATAACCACACTAGCTGTTTTGTGCCCTACGGCAGGTAATTCTTCAAGTGCTTCAAAATCAGCAGGAACTTTGCCTTTGTGTTTATCTATCAATATATGAGACAAGCCGTATATTCCTTTTGCTTTCATAGGTGAGAGTCCTACTGGTTTTATAATTCCTCTAATTTCTTCAACAGAAAGCTTTATCATATCATAAGGATTATCTGCACGGGCAAATAGCAAAGGAGTAATTTGGTTTACTTTTACATCTGTACTTTGTGCAGACATTAAAACAGCAATCAATAAAGTATACGAATCTTTATGGTCTAAAGGAATTGGAATTTTCGGATATAATTCATTTAACGTATTTATAACGAATTCAACCCGTTCACTTTTTTTCATATTTCATAATTTAGTTCAAAAATAAACAATATGACAACAATTGAAGCAGGAGATGCAGCCCCAAATTTTTCAGCAAAAGATCAAGACGGAAATCAACACCAATTGACTGATTATAAGGGGAAGAAATTAGTGGTTTTTTTCTATCCAAAAGCAAGTACACCAGGATGTACAGCCGAAGCATGTAACTTACGAGATAATTGGGAGAAATTTCAGGAGAAAGGCTACGAAATCTTAGGAGTTAGTGCAGATTCGCCTAAACGACAACAAAACTTCAAAAACAAATATGAATTGCCATTTCCTTTATTGGCAGATGAAGATAAGGAAGTGATCAATGCATTTGGCGTCTGGGGTCCTAAAAAATTCATGGGAAAGGAATACGACGGTATTCATAGAACAACCTTTATTATTAATGAAGAAGGCAAAATAGAAGAGGTGATTAAAAAAGTAAAAACCAAAGCACATACCGAACAAATATTGTAAAGTTGAATTTACTTCAGTTTTATTAGAAAATTTGAACAAATTAGGGTCTGCTGAGAAACAATAAAGTCAATTATTTACTGGGACTAAGCTCAGATTTTCGTTCAACAAGTGCAGGCTTTTGAAACAAAATGCTTTGAAAGTCTTGCATTCAAATTTTGTTGATGCTTTTTAATTCTAGATTTAATTTTAGAGTCATAATCCCAGAGGGATTAAATATGTATAGAAAATTCATCCCACAAGAGGTACGACCCCAGCTGGGGTCGAATACCTACGCGCATCAATTTAGCTATACACATTTGACCCTCCTAGGGTCAAAAAAAAATACGGTTTTAAAACCCGACTTATGCGTTATGCATTTGAATTCATAATTCCATCTAACTCTTTGCTTAATTTATTGACAATTAAAATGCTGAAATATATAGGCTTTATTGTTTCGAGCACAAAGTTAGCTTCTTGTTTTAATTTTTAAAAACTTAGAATACGGGTTAAACTAACCCACTTTATTTAACCTATCCTATAACAATGATTTACATTTAATTCATTTCTAACTTTTTCAGCAGACCCTAATTAGTTAGTTGATAGATCTTTATTTAAGTTATTAGAGGGTAGAGGGTAGTGTATATTGTCTACCGACTACCCTCTAAAGACTAAAGACAAAACGCTAACAGCGTACGAATTTTCAAACTTTGCACAGCGTATATATAAATATTATATGCCACTAATACACGAATAAAAAATTAGTGCATTCGTGGCATTAAAACTAGAACTTTATTACACACCTGAATTGTAAACATTTAAACAAAATGCAGGTATTAATAATCTTTCATTTAACATCCTGATTAAATTGAAAATTTTCAATGTGTTATGTGTATTGGAGTATGGTCTACGACCAATAAGTGGACTGCCGACTACCCTCCAAAGACTAAAAGCTAACAGCTACTTTTTAAATTCAACATACATGCGTTGGTAATCCAGTTGATTCTGATTATCGTCCATCAGTAATTCACCAAAAACAGGTTGATATAATTTTGGAGCTGGACGATCTAGGGCAAAACCAATATCTTCTAAAGCTGCTCTTAGCAAAGGTTCGTTGACATCGCCAAGAATTCCTAAATTAGAAAAATTCTCTTGCAATTCAATATCAGGTATAATTCCATCATCAAAATCGGTAAAACCGTCTGCATTGATTAAGCTTAAAATTAAAGGCTGTAAAGCGTAGGAATGTGCTAAAGTTGCGTTTTGTCTTCTAAAATCCTCAGAATCATAAACGGTAATGGATCCTTGGTATTTGCCAACGGTGTTGGTTCCTATTTGAACAACATCTACATAAGGTAACAATCCTGAGATCACCATTTCACTTGCAGAAGCAGTAGATGGAGAAGTTAAAATATATACTCGCGATAAGTTCAGGCTGTTCAATCCTTCACCAGCTCTATTTTGAGTTGTAAAATTAATTATTTCATCATCAAAATTGGCATTATATTCTTGGGTAGCAAACAAGCTTCCTTCAAATTGACCTGTTATCATACTGCTCAAATCAACAGCAGTTCTTAAGTCTCCACCACCATTGTATCGTAAATCTAAAACCAATTCGTCTATACCTTGAGCAACAAAATTACCAAAAGCAGCATTCAATTCATTTTCTTGATTTCTTCTAAATCCGGTATACATTAGGTATCCCACCTTTTGAAATTCATTTTCAATAATTTGGTTGACATGAATCGCCTGTTCAGTGAGTGTTATTTTATCTAAAGCAATAACAATATCTGTATCAACTAAATTTCCATCATTGAATTCTGCTAAACTAATGCTGTAATTATCACCAGAAAGAAGTGCACCAAAATCAGTTTCTGGAGTAAACAAAACACCATTTACTTTATTGAATATCATTCCTCGTTCTACACCTGCATTAGCTGCTGGTGAGTTAGGAAGGACATACCTAACATACCCAAAGACTAGGTTAGTATTGGTTATTCTAACCAAACCAAAACGCATTCCGTTATCTACTCTTATTCCGTTTAGCGCATCTTCTAATACTCTAAAATCACTCACTATGATACTAAACCGATCGGTTGGGGTAAGTAAATGATCAAATAATGCTTCAGGTGAAGGAAACTCAGCCAAAAAAGCAAACAATTCGTCTACATTTTGAAAACGATCATCTGCTAAATCCGGAACTTCGCTTTTGTCAACATAAAAAATATTCATTCCTTGCCATACAAAATTGTTAAGTTGAAGTTGGTCTGCGGGTCTAATCACATCATCCAAATCATCTTGACAAGCTGTAAAACTTAAGCAAATTAAGCAAATCGATAAAAAAAGTGAAACTTTCTGCATATCCTAATTTTTTATAAAAATAAGTTAGTTGAAGAACATAATCAATGATATGTAACAAAATTTATAGTGAATCGTCTTAATAATAAGCACAAGTAAATGAAGCAATCAATTTTTATATCTCAAGTACAGCAATTTGAAGCTAAAATGTACAGATTGGCTTGTAGAATCCTTATATCTAAGGATGCGTCTAAAGATGCAGTACAAGAAGTATTATTGAAGTTGTGGGAAAAGATAAATGAAGATTCAAAAGTGAAATCAATGGAAGCTTATGCTATGCAAATGACAAAAAACCATTGTTATGATCAATTAAAGTTAAAAGCGAATCAACATTTACGGATAGTTCATCAAAATTTTGAGGGAGAAATTGAAGAAATTGAAGATTCTACCCAAGATGAAATGCGAATACAACTCATAAAAGAGGCCATTAAAGATTTGCCAGAACAGCAAAAGATGGTGATGCAACTAAGAGATATCGAAAATTACAGTTTTACTGAAATTGCTGAAATATTAGAAATAACTGAAGTTGCAGCTCGAGTAAACCTATCTAGAGCAAGAAAAAGTATTATTAAAAAAATGAAAAATGAAAAAAAGTATGAAATCCAAGCCTAATAAAGAGATCGAGATTTTAGTAGCTGCTTTCGAAAATGGAGAAACCAGCAAAGTAGAAGAGGAGCGTTTGGGAAAATTGCTTCAACTAGAAGAAAATAAAACAAAGTTCCCAGAAGAAGCAGCCTTGTTTTCTTATTTCAATACTGCTAAAAAGGAAGCTAAATCAACATCTTTTGTAGAACACATTTTTGAAAATCAGTTGACAGAAACCAAAACAACTTCAACTTTCTCAACTCAATTTGGCCAAATTTTAAAATATGTTGCTGTATTAACTATCGCTTTAAGTGCTACCTTTTTTACAGCTAAATATCAGCAAGATAAACAACATAAAAAAGCTGAAATGGCTTTTATAGAAACCAAAAAAGCTTTGTTTGTGATTTCTAAGGAAATGAATAATGCAACTCAAAAGCTTTCGGAAATTGAAGACTTTACTAAACAAACCCAAAAATATATTAACCCTTAAAAACAAGAACAAATGAAACTAATAATTCAATTATGTACCGCAGTTATACTATTTAGCAGCGCTACCATGCAAGCACAAAATTTTGATAAATACAAAGAAATGACAGGTGTTGTTTCGGTAAACATCAATAAGAATTTATTTAAATTAATGAGTCAACTAGATTTGGAAACTGAAGAAGAAGAGGCTCAACAAATGATTGAAATGATTAATCAATTAGAAAGTATTCAAATTTTTACAACTTCTAATCAAGCAGCAGCAGCCTCTTTAAATAAAGACGCTACCGCTTATATGAAAAGCCAGAAATTGGAAGAGTTGATGAATATAAATGACGAAGACGGTAAAAAAGTTAGATTTTACTTTAGACCTGGAGCAACTGATGAAATGGTAAAACAGCTTTTTATGCACATTAATGACGTAGAAGAAACCATTGTAATAATGATTGAAGGCAATGTAAACCTAGCTCAAATTGGTAAGATTGCAAAGCAGTTTAACCTACCTGGTTCAACCAATTTTGATGAACTTGAAAAAAATAAATAATATGAAAATGATGCTGACAAAAATAGGAATAGCAATGGGTTTGCTTTTGTTTATAGCTTGTAATAGCGAGCCGAGTTTACAACGGTATTTTGTAGATAGTAGTGAAGATCCTGCCTTTCAGAATTTAAGTTTAAATCCGAATAGTTTAATCAAAAATTCTGCTTCCTTAAGTGAGGAAGAAAAAAAGCAGTTAAACAATATTACCAAATTAAATATCTTAATGCTTAAAAGTAGTGATGAAAATGATAAGTTTTCTACCGAAGTGCAAAAGGTCACTTCTATTTTGAAGCAGGAGCAATACAAATCACTTTTTAATGCTGGAGATACCAAAAAACAAATGGAAGTGCTTTATGTAGGTGAAACAGACCAAATTAAAGAATTCATCATGTTCGGTAAAGATCCTAAAATGGGATTTGTTTTAGTCCGTATTTTAGGAGATGATTTAAGTCCTAATAATTTATACAAAATCATGAAAATGGGAGAAAAAATGGACATAAGTGAAATCCAAAAAACCATTGAAAGCTTCACTTCCTAAATTTAAATTTTTCAAACTAATTGATAGCTGATTCGGGTTAAACTGAGTCAGCTTTTTTTATAATTTTTCCCTTTGAAGTTGATAATCATATTGTAAATCTTCATGAACACCGCTAATTTTTTTATCCACCATTAGCAAATTACGTTCATATAAATTCCGAAGTCTTTTGTCTTTCATTACATCTGGTTGGAGTTGAAGCATTTGCGCTAAAAAGTGAAGCAACAACTCAATTTCAGTATCTTTATTTTTAGAAAACCGAATGTATTTCTTTATGTCTTTCAATACTTTACGAATAGATTTTCGCATCCAATAATAGTTTTTGGTATTTATTTCTGCAAATTCATCATTGATGAAATTTTTGATTTGTTCCACAAATTGGGTTTCATTTTGTGCATCAAATAACACATAATGAAGTAGTTCTTTGTTTTCAACTTTATGCTTAGCAAGTCGTATGTTTAGTTCAATTAACTCTTCACGAGAACAATGCTGCAAAGCTTTCTTGATATCTACTAATTTAGGGGTATTCATTTAATTGTAAGTTAGGAGGTAAAGTCAATTTCTGAATATCGATGTGGTTTTTAATAAACAATCCGATTCCAAAAGATTTTAATTTTTTTATCAAAAATACACATAAAACAAAGCTTTATAAACTGTAAGTATTGAAATTTATGTGTTTAAAAATAAACTTTGTAAATATTTAGTGGTAAATCAAAAAAACTTTTTTAACATATCCGAACATCGCTTTGCCCCAACCCTAAAGGTCGGCGATATTCTAAAATCATTAAATCTCCACTAAAATTTTACTGTAGCCAAAAAATAAGCTTATCTAAATCCTTTAAACGCTTTTTAAACTACTACCTGTTAGCTATTTATAAAACTAGACTCAATTTTTAAAAATAAAATTAGATAAAAACATTTATTTGTTACATTTGAATAACAAACCAAGAAACTTAACATAACAGGACTATGAAGTGTAAAAATTGTTCAACGGAATTGGCTTCAGAAAGTAGTTTCTGCTATACTTGTGGAGGTAAAATAGTTAAAAATCGGTTAACAATAAGAAGTATAACTTCTAACCTAGTTGAAACTTATTTTAGTTATGACAATACCTTTTTACGTACTTTTTTAAATTTATTTAGAAATCCTGATGATGTAATCAATTCTTATGTAGTAGGAGTAAGAAGAAAATATATTGCTCCTTTTTCATTCTTTGTATTGGCGATAACTATTTCTGGGCTATATCTATTTATAATTCAAAAGTATTTTCCTGAATATTTTGATTTGCTCCAACAAGAAATGTATTCAGATGAAAATACAAAAAAGTTTGGAAGTAAAATTACTGAATTTACAACCGAGTACAATTCACTAATTAACTTCATTTTAATTCCGTTTTTAGCCTTTATCTCTTGGGTCGTTTTCTCAAATAAAAGATATAATTTCACTGAGCATTTAGTTATTTATTTTTATACAATGCCTTTTTTATCAATTGTATCAGTAGTTCTAAATTTATTTCTATTAGTATTTTTTCAAGAATATTTACTTCAGATTACGTTTATGATTTATGGTTTCATATTTATATATCATTCTTACGTACTAAAGCGCATTTTTTCGCTCAGTTTTAAACAATTGGTATTGAAAACACTTTTGTTCATTCCTATATTTTTTCTTTTTTACGTTTTAAGTTCCATCCTTCTTGTCGTTATATTATTTGCAACAGGAAATTTAGTGCTTGAAGATTTTGCTCCAAAAGCATAAATAATACTAAATTGAATTTGTAAGTTCTTCATAAATCATTTCATTTTCCCTTACTTTTCGATTAAAATTATTTCCATAACTAAGGCTATGCAGAGAATTTTTAGCTTCAATTCAGCAAAAAAATAATTCAATTTATTTTAGCGACATTACAAACTTAGGTTGGTATAAAATGATATTACATAAAATTAGCTTTCTTCTCTATTTCAATTAAGAGTTTTTTAGTTGAAGATAGTGATTTATTGTTGCTATTGTAGATTTACATTTAATTTTCAAAATTAGTTTTGAGACTTATTTCTATAAAGTTAAAAAAATATCAAATCACTAATTAGGTATTGTTTAAGCTTAGGTTAGCCTTAGATTTGAATAAAAAGATATGACTACAGTTAGAGCATACGGCGCCAAAACTTCTGATGCACAGTTAGAAGAACTACAAATACAACGCCGCGAATTGGAACCAAAAGACGTGAAAATTAAAATTGAATATTGTGGCGTATGTCACTCTGATATCCACACTGTTCGTAATGATTGGGGTGGTAGTAAATACCCCGTAATTCCTGGACATGAAATTATAGGTAAAGTAGAAGCTGTTGGGGCAGAAGTAACCAACTTCAAAGTAGGTCAAACTGTTGGAGTAGGTTGTATGGTAGATTCCTGCCGAAGTTGTTCTGCTTGCGAAGAAGATTTAGAGCAATTTTGTGAAAAAGGAATGGTAGGCACTTATAACGGAAAAGATAAGCACTTAGGAGGACATACTTTTGGAGGTTATTCTCAAGAAATTGTAGTTGATGAATATTTTGTGCTTTCAGTACCTAAAAATATTGATTTAAAAGCTACCGCACCCTTATTATGTGCAGGAATAACCACTTGGTCACCCTTGCGACACTGGAATGTACAAAAGGGGGATAAAGTTGGTGTGATAGGCTTAGGTGGTTTAGGACACATGGGAATCAAGTTTGCAAATGCATTGGGTGCTCATGTTGTAATGCTAACCCGTTCTGAAGACAAAGCAAAAGATGCTAAAAAATTGGGAGCACATGAAGTCTTGATTTCTAAAGACGATAAACAGATGAAAGAGCATGCCAACAGCTTTGATTTTTTATTGAATACCATTCCCGTCAAACATGATATGAATCCTTATTTAGCATTACTAAAACGTGATAAAACCATGTGTTTAGTAGGAGCTATTGAACCACTAGAACCTATGCACGGAGCTTCTGTAGTATTAGGTAGAAAGCGTGTTGCAGGATCGTTAATCGGTGGAATTAAGGAAACTCAAGAAATGTTAGATTTCTGTGGAGAGCATAATATTACCTGTGATGTGGAAATGATTGATATGCAAAACATCAACGAAGCTTATGATAGAGTTACAAGTTCTGATGTAAAATACAGATTTGTAATTGACATGGAAACATTGAAATAATTGTTTTCTCTATCGAATGTAAAGAACCGGGATTTATAAAAAGTCTCGGTTTTTTTATTGAATTAAATTGTGATTTTATTGATTGAAACAGCTAAGCTGAAAAACTATTCATGAAATGGAAAAATTAGATGTTTATATTTTATAATACAGCTTAGTTTTTTTAAGTTAAGAATTCCTTTTTACATAACGAGAACTTCTATTTCAAAATTTACCCCTTTCCCGCCAAAAGTCTATCTATCTTTGCAAAAATATTTTTTATGCCAAAACAGTTTTCAGATTTAGGAATTAGTGAGCAGTTAATAAAAAGTTTAACTGACTTACAAATTACTATCCCTACCGAAGTTCAAGAAAAAACCATACCTCTGGTTCTTGAAAGTAGTAAAGATATTGTTGTTTTATCTAAAACAGGCTCGGGGAAAACCGCTGCTTTTGGCTTGCCTTTATTACAATTAATCAATTTAGAAGCGACTAGTATTCAGACCTTAATTCTAGCACCTACGAGAGAATTGGGTCAACAGATTTATTCCAATATGCTTTCTTTTGCTGGTGATAATACACAAATAAAAATTATTTCGCTTTGCGGCGGCACACCTATAAAACCACAAATAGAACAACTACAATCGACTACGCATATAGTTGTGGCAACACCTGGCCGTTTATTAGATTTAATGAAACGAGAGGCAATTGACATCAAAAGTTTAACGTATTTGGTCTTTGATGAAGCAGACGAAATGCTAAGTGCTTTAAAAGAAGAAGTAGACAGCATAATCAAAGCCATTCCAAAAACCAGAAGAACTTTATTGTTTACGGCAACTATGCCTGGCACAGTGAAGCAATTGGTTCAGAATTACATGTCTAATAAATTGGTGCAAATTAATGTAGATACTTCTACGCTAGGTCATCAGGGAATAGATCATCATTTTGTGGTGGTTGAACCCATTGAAAAACTAGATGTTTTACTTCATTTTCTAAATTCAAAAGCAGGGGAGAGAGGAATTATATTTTGTAAAACCAAAGCGGCAGTAAATAAGCTATCAAAAAAATTAGCCATCAACAGATTTTCTTCTGGAGCTATTCATGGTAGTTTAACACAAGGCATTCGGGACCGCATTATGGGTCAATTTCGAGAAGGGCATATCGATATTTTGGTAGCAACCGATTTAGCTGCTCGTGGAATTGATGTAAAAGAAGTTTCGTATGTAGTCAATTACCATCTGCCAGATACGTATGAAGCGTATGTGCACAGAAGCGGAAGAACGGCTAGAGCAGGAGCGAAGGGCTTTTCTTTAACCATTTTGCAGCAAGAAGAAGTAGAAGACATTGCTAGTTTTGAAAAAGAATTGGGCATCAAATTTCATAAATTCAAAAAAGCAGATGCTCAAAGTATCGAAGAAAACAATGCTTTGCTATGGGCGAAAAAAATATTCAAAACCAAACCAAATCGGGAAGTTTCTGAAGAACTTAAAACCAAAATTAAAACCGTGTTTCATCATTTAACTAAAGATGAACTCATAGATAAAGTACTAGCGCATCATTTAACTCAATCCAATGCCGAGCTTTCAAAATCTGAATCGACTAAAAAGAACTAATTCGAATGGCAAATAACATCAAAACACAAGCGGATATTTTACAAAAATTAAATATCCAAATATTGAATCCCATGCAAAAGGAAGCAATTCCTATAATTGAAAAAACACCAAACACTATTATTCTTTCTCCGACAGGAACGGGGAAAACCTTGGCTTTTTCGTTGCCTTTACTGAATATTTTAAATCCTGAATCATCAGATGTCCAAGCATTAATCTTAGTGCCATCCAGAGAATTAGCTATTCAAATTGAACAAGTAATTCGTTCTATGGGGTCAGGTTTCAAAGTAAATGCAGTCTATGGTGGTAGACCAATGTCCAAGGATAAAGTAGAAATCAAACACAATCCAGCTATTTTAGTAGGAACACCAGGAAGAATACTCGATCATTTCAAGAGTGAGCGTTTTTCAAAAGAAAGTATTCAAACCTTAATTTTAGACGAATTTGATAAATCTTTGGAAGTCGGTTTTGAACAAGAAATGAAAGCCATTATTAGTGAATTACCAAATCTTAAAAAGCGTGTTCTTACCTCTGCAACCCAAGGCGTTTCTATTCCTAAATTTGTAGGACTGCTTGACCCACGCACAGTCAATTATTTAGATGAAAAGACCCCTTCAAAATTAAGCGTAAAGATTGTTGCCTCACCTAACAAAAGCAAGTTTAACACACTATTGGAATTGGTGCAATACCTTGGAAATGCACAAGGAATTGTGTTCTGTAATTTGAGAGATAGCATAGAAGAAGTGAGTTCTTTTTTACTTAGAAACAACATAAGTCATGCCTGCTTTTATGGTGTTATGGAACAGAAAGAACGAGAACATGCGCTCATTAAATTTAGAAATGGTAGTGCACAACTATTAATTGCAACCGACTTGGCAGCTAGAGGCATAGACATTCCTGAAATGAAATTTATAATTCACCTCGAACTTCCTAGGCATGAACATGAATTTACCCACAGAAATGGAAGAACGGCAAGAGTAAACTCAAAAGGAACAGCTTATATTTTGAAACCAGAACATGAACCTTTACCAGGTTATATAAAAGATGTTAGTAGCATAGATATTTCCAAAAAAGCATCGACAAAAGCTCCATACTGGGAAACCCTATTCATCTCTGGTGGCAGAAAAGAGAAAATTTCTAAAGGAGACATTGCAGGTTTATTTTTTAAACAAGGCGGCTTGAACAAAGACCAGTTAGGAAACATCGAACTGAAATCAGATTGTGCTTATGTTGCTGTCCCGCTTAGCTTAGCAGAAGAATTGGTAGACAAATTAAACAATTCCCGTTTAAAGAAAAAGAAGGTTCGGATTACGGTTCTTGAAGGTTAATTGTGAATTGAATACTTTTTTTAAATTTGAAAATATATTAAGTTAAGCTTTAGCTTTCAGTAGTTAATTAATTTTAAGTCAATTATTTAAGTATTTGATAGCGCTTATAAACTGCACTGAATACAAATTTTTTTGGTATTGTGTGGTGGGAGACATGAACGAAAGTTTTTAGTCCTACAATGATTATGTGTTAGGTTGAGGAATGATGGTTTTTTTTATTTTTGCAAAATGAAGATCAGGATGGTACTCCTCTTTAATCGGTATGATTAAAAAATTCCGAGATTGTCATTTTACGGTAAGAGAAAACACAATCAATTCGCCTTGTCATTCCAACGATATGAGGAACCTACTCCATGCTAAGATAAAGTTGCTCGCCAATGTTGATAGAAAAGCAGTACGAAACAATCAGGATGGTTTGTTTGTGTAAGAAGACTGCAAAGATTTTCTTTAAAATAGCAGACGAGAGTGATTGAAGCTAGTCGATACACTTTTGTAGGTAGACTAATTTTTAATATAACTTAATAGTAATGCTACGAAGTTACAAACTTCGCAGAGCGAGAGAGCGATCAAGTGTAATAATCAATACACTTTTGTAAACAGACTATTTTTTAGTTTAATTTATAGGTAATGTTCCGAAGTTACAAACTTCGTAGAGCGAGAATACCTTATGAGAGCGATCAAGTGTAATAATCGATACACTTTTGTAAACAGACTATTTTTTAGTTTAATTTATAGGTAATGTTCCGAAGTTACAAACTTCGCAGAGCAAGTGCTCCTAAATTGTAAATTTCGCAGAGCGAGTGTAAACATCTCCGCAATGTGTCCATTACCAAAGAGGCATCTAATTATAGCAGATAAGTAGTATAAAATGGTTTTATGATATCTTCAGTCGGTATAAGCAAAGTATTACTCCATTTTAGCCTCAGCTAATTCAACAATTTTATTGAATTGCTCTTCTGGAGTTAAATCTGAATTGTCTATTTTGATGCTATCATCAGCCATTTTTAAGGGCGAATGTGTTCTATTGGAATCTATTTCATCGCGTTCTTGAACGTTTTTCAGAATTTCATCAAAGCTCACATCGGGCTGCTTTTCTTTAAGCTCTTTATATCTTCTTTCAGCTCTTGTTTTTGCAGAAGCAGTCATAAATAATTTTAGTTCTGCATCGGGAAAAACAACAGTACCAATATCTCTTCCATCCATTACAATACCTTTGTATTTTCCCATTTCTTGTTGAATTTCAACTAGTTTGCTACGAACTTCTGGTAGCTTAGCTACGTAACTCACTCTGGATGAAACATCCATGTCTCGTATGTGTTCTTCCACATTTACTTTGTTTAAATATACTGAACCTTGGTCTTGGTCTTGTCTTTTTTTAAACTCAATGTGTACATCATTCAATTTAGATAGTAAACGTTTTTCATCTAATTGGCTGTTACTAAAACATCCAGTCTGCATAGCAAAATAGGTAACCGCTCGATACATTGCGCCGGTGTCTACATAGATGTAATCAAATTTTTTAGCCAGTTGCTTGGCTACGGTACTTTTTCCAGTAGAGGAGTGACCATCTATGGCGATGATAATTTTTTTTGACATGGGTTTTTATTCAGGATATTCAATTCTTAGGTGAAAAATATTCTTCAATTTTGCTTTAAGTACTTTTTTGATGGCTTCAATTTCTTTGAAGGTAATGTCTGCATTCAAAAATTGTTTTTCTTCAATTTGCTTGTCAATTATTTTTTCAACAAACTGATCTACTATTTTAGCAGTAGGTTCTTTTAAGCTTTTACTAGCTGCTTCAACTGCATCACACATCATTAAAATAGCTGTTTCTTTACTAAATGGAATTGGACCAGGGTACTGAAAATCAGCTTTGTTTACTTCATCTTCGCTTTCCTGCTTCTCTTTTGCATAGAAATAATAAACCGTTGAAGTTCCATGATGTGTGCGAATAAAATCGATTATTCGGTCTGGAAGGTTGTGTTTTTTGGCAATTTCTACCCCGTTAATCCGGTGATCTATAATAATTTTAGCACTTTCTTTTGGTGAAATTTCATCATGTGGGTTTACAGAAGTACTCTGGTTTTCAGTAAAATAATATGGATTTTTCATTTTACCAATATCATGATACAAGGCTCCAACACGAACTAAAAGACTATTAGCCTGTACCTCGTTTGCTGAAGCTTCAGCTAAGTTAGCTACGTTTAAAGAGTGATGAAATGTACCTGGAGCAACTTCAGATAAATTTTTTAGAATTTTAGAATTGGTGTCTGTCAATTCCAATAAAGATAAATCTGAAATAAGACCAAAAGCTTTTTCATAACCGTAAATAAGCGGCTGTATAAATAGTAAACCTATACCATTAATTCCAAAATAAATTAGATTTTCAAAAGCAATTTGTTGGAAAGAAGCTTCCTGAATTAAATTGAATGCCAAATAAGCAAAAAGGTATATAAGGGTAATTCTACCTACCGCTAAAAATAAATTGGCTCGCTTGTACAATTCCGAAACCGTAAGAATAGTAACAATACCAGCTATGATGTGCAAAAACATGTACTCGTAACTATTAGGTACTACAAAACCTAAAATTAACAAGGTTATTACATGAGTAAACAAACCCAACCGAGCATCAAAAAACACTTTCAAAGTGAGGGGTAAAATACAAATAGGAACAACATAAATATAATCATTAGAAAATTCCATGATGAGCAATGTAAGTCCAACCACTAGCAGAATGTTGAAAAAAATAAAAGTTAGTTTATTGTTGTTTTCATAAATAGTTGGACGATATAACTTGATGAATAACAACAGCATCAACAAGGCTAAAGCAACCAATAAGCTATAACCTAAACTTACGGATAGATATTGATTCTGACTGATGTTTTTTCGTTTAAACTCTTCTCTCAACGAGTCTAATTTTTTGTATTTAGCAGCATCAATTAATTCACCATTATTAATTATTTTTTCTCCTTCCTTAACCAATCCAACTGTATAGGATATTTCTTCTAATTTTTTTTGAAGCTCCAGTTCAGTAAAGCGTTTATTAAAAGTAGTGTTGGCAGGATATTCTTCAATAGAATTCAAAATGAGGTTCTCATGCACTTTTATAATGGAATCTTCAATACTAGCTCTAAAACTCTTTTTGAGGTTTTTTCGAATTAAAAATTGACTATATAAAGCCTCCGTAACAAAGTTTCCTTTCTTAACAAAAACTAATTGATTGCTATTGAATTGCTTTTCGTTTTCAACAACTCCATTTTGGTAAACTTCTTCAAAGTGATTTTTGGTGAATTTATAAAGTTGATTTTGCATTTCAACCGAAATACTATCTGGTAACTTGGTAAAAGAATCTGTCAAGTTGGTTTCAAAGTCATTCCAAACACTTTTATCAAATTCAAAATAAGGGATGTGGTTTTCTTTGATTTTTTCCTTTTCTTCCTCAATTTGGTCGTTAGATTTATATAAGGCAAAACTAAATGGAGCATAAAAATCATCGTATTGCCAAACTTGGTTTTTAGTAAAATCATATTTGAATTGCGCTCCTTTTGGAAAAAAGTATACAATTAAGAAAGTACTCAATGCAAACAAGAAAAGCTTGTAAATAAAGCCTTGGTATTTGTAAAATTGATTGATTAAATGGTTAAAGTGTTTCATCAAATTCAAAGTTAGAAAAATAATCAAATAAGCAGCTTATTTTTTATTTATACTGCTACTTTTTTTTTGAAATCATCATTTCTTAAAATTGATAATTTTACAATACATCAAGTAAAAAAGACGTAATTTAAGAAGAATTAACAATAAAAAGCTTATTTAATTGAAAACTTCATTTTATCAACGGTTTAATTTAATTAAATTAGCGCCAAATAAAAAAAAGTAATATTATGCATGAAGTTGTAATTGTTAGTGCCGCAAGAACACCAATTGGATGTTTTTTAGGAAGTTTATCTTCTGTACCAGCAACTCAGTTAGGTTCCATTGCAATAAAAGGAGCGCTAGATAAAATCAATTTAAACCCAAATGAAGTAAATGAGGTGTTGATGGGAAATGTAGTTCAAGCCAACACAGGCCAAGCTCCAGCAAGGCAAGCTGCGTTGGGAGCAGGAATTCCAGAAAACACTCCTTGTACTACTATAAATAAAGTATGTTCAAGTGGTATGAAAGCAGTCATGCAAGCTGCACAAGCAATTGCTTTAGGAGATGCAGAAGTAGTTGTTGCAGGAGGGATGGAAAGCATGAGTTTAATTCCGCATTATGCTCATTTACGCAAGGGACACAAATTTGGTTCTACTGAATTTATTGACGGTTTACAACGCGATGGTTTGGTAGATGCTTACAATCAACAAGCCATGGGAGTTTGTGCAGATTTATGCGCAACAGAACATCAAGTTACTAGAGAAGAGCAGGATGAATTTGCTATAGAATCTTACAAAAGATCTGCAGCTGCATGGGAAGCTGGAAAATTTGATAATGAAGTAGTGCCTGTTGAAATCCCTCAGCGTCGAGGAGAGCCAATTGTAGTAAACGAAGATGAAGAATTTAAAAATATTAAGTTGGATAAAGTAACTGCTCTCCGTCCAGCATTTTCAAAAGATGGTACTGCAACAGCTGCGAACTCTTCCACAATTAATGATGGAGCAGGGGCAATGATTTTAATGTCTAGAGAAAAAGCAGAATCCCTAGGTTTGGAGGTTCTTGCTACTATAATAGGATATGCAGATGCAGCGCAGGAACCAGATCGTTTTACAACTGCACCAGCAAAAGCATTGCCTAAAGCTTTAGCTAAAGCCGGAATTTCACAAAATGAGGTAGATTATTTTGAATTAAATGAAGCTTTCTCTGTAGTGGGTATTGCCAATATGAAACTTTTAAAATTAGATAGCAGTAAAGTAAATGTAAATGGAGGTGCAGTTTCTTTAGGTCACCCTTTAGGTTGTTCAGGTGTAAGAATTTTGATTACTTTGCTAAATGTTTTGCAACAAAATAATGCAAAAATTGGAGCAGCTGCAATTTGCAATGGTGGTGGTGGAGCTTCAGCATTAATTATGCAACGCTAACTTATTCAATTTAAATGCAATACGGTGTATGTCCCTTGAGTATCGTGCCTGTTCGGGCGCTGGCTAATGATAGGTCAGAAATGGTTACTCAACTGCTTTATGGAGATGCTTTTGAAGTAATCTCTAAACAAAAAAATTGGCTGTACATCTGTATTGCATTTGATAAGTACGAAGGCTGGATAGATGCTAAACAGGCCTTTTCTATTGAAGAAAAGCTTTTTAAAGAAATTCAAGAAAATTCATTTTATTGTTCGCTGGATTTAATTGAATTTGTGAGTACTGCAAATCAGGAATTAATTCCTATTTCAATGGGATCTAATTTAGTGTCTACTGGATTTTTGAAACACCAATTTGACGGTCATTTTTCTAAGATCTCTTTTTTTCAAAAGGAAAAGATAGCTGAAATAGCTGTTTTTTACCTTAACGCTCCATATTTGTGGGGAGGAAAAAGTCCTTTTGGTATAGATTGTAGTGGTTTTACTCAAATGGTATACCGCATCTGTGGCTTTGCCCTGCAACGCGATGCGTCACAACAAGCCAAACAAGGTGAACCACTGAGTTTTATTGAAGAAAGTGAACCTGGAGATTTAGCTTTCTTTGATAATGAGGAAGGTGAAATAACTCATGTTGGGATTGTATTAGCAGATAACTACATCATACACGCTCACGGAAAGGTGAGAATAGATAGACTAGACCACACCGGAATCTTCAATACCACTTCAAAAAACTATTCCCATAATTTAAGGGTGATTAAAAGTATATCATCATAATTATTAAGGCCTCATTTTTTAGGTGAAAATCCTTACAGTAGTTTGGTTTAGAATAGCTTTCTTTTTCAAAAAGAAATCAATGTAATTTACAAAAAGAGCTATACTTCTTTCCCAAAAAAGGAAAATGATGAGCCACCATAGTTACGGGTTTCTTGATAGTCTTGACCTTGTGATAAATCCATGTGTTTAGAATGTTCTATAATGCACAACTCAACTTCATTTTCAGGCTTTAAAATTTCTTGAATTAAATTCAAGAAAACGTCTGCATCCAAGTCGTAAGGTGGGTCTGCAAAAACTATATCGGCAACTAACTTATGTTTAGCAACAAACTCAAATACATCTGCTTTAAGCACTTGCAATTCAACTTCTAATTCTGTTGCGGTTTGGTTTAAGAATTTTATACAATTGTAATTTTTATCTATAGAAGTTATATTTTCTGTTCCACGAGAAGCAAATTCCAAAGAAATAGAGCCAATACCCGCAAATAAATCGATTACACGAATATGTTTAAAGCTAACTCTGTGGTTTAATATATTGAACAAGGCTTCCTTAGCCATATCTGTTGTAGGTCTAACAGGTAGCTTTTTTGGAGCAATAACTCTTCTGCCTTTTAATCTTCCTGAAACGATTCGCATAATTGTAAAGCTAAAAATGGATTTGAAATAAAAAACTCTTCTTCTTCAACACTCAATTCAATTTCAATAGGTAATTCTTTAAGTGAAATCAATGCTATGTTTTTGATGTATTTGTATAAATAGCTATATATCTTACTTTCTGTTGAAACTTCACCTAGTAGAGAAAACAGCATTGCTTCTCGATTACAGTTGTGTTGTTCAATTGCAAATAAACAGTAATACACAAAATCTTCTTCCGTTTTATATGCAAAATAATTGGCAAGCACGAGTTTACCTTCCTTGATGATAATCAAAACAAAAGCTTCCTTTTGTATAATAGCATATACCTGCTCTCCCTTATTGCTTATTTCATGTGTAAAAGCCCAATTAATAGCTGAATTTACACTATGAGTAAAATTTACTGTTTCGTAGGTATCTAATAACTCATTATGAATGTTGATATATGGAATGAAAGCAATGCTCAAGTCTAATTTTGTATTAACTTCACAAGAAATACTGTCATTACTATATAATTTGGTGTTGTATTTCAGGTAGTTACTGGCTTGGTCTTTTTTGAAAATAGCACTAGGAACCACAGAAAAATAAGAATGATGGTAGCATAATTCCACTACAGCATCGGTATATTTCTTCAACCAGCTTTGTTCTAATTCAGTTCTGATTTTCGACAAAATGAGTTCAGCATTAGCTTGTTCAATAACTTCTGATGTATGAGTTTCAATTTTTTGACTCCTGTTGTCTAAAACAAAAAAAGAATATCCATTTTGAGTTATCAAAATGGATATTAAATAGGAAGTATTTGATATTTTTTTAATCTGCTTTTCCATAGTTTGTTGGCCAGTTACCACTTGTGCTAACTTCATCCATGCCACCTACTTTAATGTATCTTCCGTTAACTCCATCAACAGATATAGTTTGTAATTCTTGAATTACCAAATCCTGATCTAAATCTTTCAGAATAAGTTTTTTATCGGCTTTCACTTCAAAAACAGGAACATTAGTATTTTTAAGTTGGAGTAAACCTGCATCCATTTTAAAATTCTCACCATCGGTATAAGGTATAGAATTCATGTTTTTATACCGGTCTGAACCTTTAAATAAGGAGTCTTTAATAGAAACAAATCCTAGTGTATCAATAACAAAATCATCTACATACTTATCAACTTTATAGATTTTTTTAAATTCTTCATCTAAATAAGTTGTATCCCTACGTTGTGTAATTGTAAATTGAGCTGTATCAATAAAACGAACTAGAGAATCAAAAGAAGGTGCATAAGACCTTGTAACCTCTTTGTGGGCTAATTGAGATTTTCTGATGTCTTGTAGTTTAGCAATTACTTTTTCGTATCTTTTTTCTTTTTCTTTATTGAATTCTACTGGACCATAAATCGCTTTATAGTTGTAATATCCTAGAAAAACAATTAAAACAGTAAGTACAATAGATAGAACTGGTCTAAGTTTTTTAGGGAGATAACTATCCACCAGTTTAACAAGTCCTAAAATCAATAATATTCCTACTACAATGTAAATAATGAGTGTAACCATAGCTATTTTATAAAGTTTAAACCATCAAAGGCAAATCTACAACTTTTTTTCAATCATAAAAGTTTCTGCATTTAAAATCATTTCTATATTTGATTAATATTTTAGATTTATGACTTCAAGCCAATTTTATCAGTTATTAAAACAAGACTTAGGTCATCCACCTACTCCAAAACAAGATTTAGGTTTGCAACTTCTTGCTAAGTTTATAGTAGATGAACATACAAACTACATTTACTTGCTAAAAGGCTATGCAGGAACGGGTAAAACTACCATGATTGGCACACTGGTGAAAAATATTGCCAAGGTCAAAAAAAAATTAGTTTTAACGGCACCAACGGGTAGAGCAGCCAAGGTAATTTCCAATTACAGTAATCAGCATGCACAAACTGTGCATCGAAAAATTTACTACCCGAAGAAGACAAGTGGAGGTGGAGTAGATTTTGTTGCACAACAAAACAAACATAAAAACACAATCTTTATTGTAGATGAGGCATCTATGATTCCAGATATACCAACTGGCGAGGATTTATTTAAAAGCAACTCTTTGCTAGAAGATTTAATTGAGTATGTGTATGCCGGAGAAAATTGTCAACTTATTTTTATAGGAGACACAGCGCAATTACCGCCAGTAAAAGCAGATTTAAGTCCTGCTTTAAGCGAGGAAACGCTTTCCAAACAATTTGGAATGGAAATAATTAGTGTAGAATTAGATGAAGTAGTTAGGCAAGAACTTGAAAGCGATATTTTACGAAATGCAACCTTGATTAGAAATGCCCTTCAAAACGAAATATACGAAAGCTTTCAATTTGAATTAACCGGAAAAACAGATTTAATTCGTTTAGTAGATGGTTACGAAATCATGGATGCCATAAATGATGCCTACAACAATAATGGACACGAGGATACCGCAATAATTGTACGTTCCAACAAACGTGCGAATTTGTACAACCAGCAAATTAGAGCAAGAATTTTGTATCGCGAAGATGAAATTGCCCCAGGTGATTTCTTAATGGTGGTAAAAAATAACTACTTTTGGGTAAAACCGAATTCTGATGCAGGTTTTATAGCCAACGGAGATATTGTTGAAATACTTGAAATTTTTAGATTTAAAGAATTGTACGGTTTTCGCTTTGCAGAAGTCAACGTTCAATTGGTAGATTACCCAAATATGAAGCCTTTTGAAACGGTTTTGATTTTAGACACCTTAGATGCCAACGCCCCTTCCTTAAGCTACGAGCAATCCAATAATTTGTATCAAGAAGTATTGAAAGATTACGAAGATGAACGTTCCAAATACAAGAAGTTCTTAAAGGTGAAACAAAACAAATATTTCAATGCTTTGCAAATCAAATTTAGTTATGCCATAACTTGCCATAAATCCCAAGGTGGACAATGGGATACTGTATTTGTAGAACAACCTTATTTACCAAATGGAATTGACAAAGATTATTTAAGATGGCTTTACACAGCAATCACAAGAGCAAAAAATAAATTGTATTTAATTGGTTTTAAAGATGATTTTTTTGCTGAAAACCAACCTCAATAAAAGAAAGTATGAAGATAATAGCTATGGTACCAGCTCGTTTTGAAGCCTCAAGATTCCCTGGAAAACTTTTAGAAAACCTAGCTGGCAAACCTGTTATTGTTAGAACTTATGAAGCAGCCTTGCATAGCCAACTATTTGATGAAGTGTATATTGTAACTGATTCTGAACTTATATACAAAACAATTGAAGCCATAGGAGGTAAGGTCCTAATGAGCAAAAAAGAACACGAATGTGGAAGCGACCGCATTGCAGAAGCCGTAGAACATATTGAAGCAGATATTGTAGTAAATGTACAAGGAGACGAACCTTTTATCAATAAGAAAGCTTTAGCTAAACTATTAGCTGTTTTTGAAGATGATGACAAAAAAGAAATAGATTTAGCTTCCTTAAAAACTAAAATCACTAAAGTAGAAGCCATTCAGAATCCCAATAATGTAAAGGTGATTACAGATTTGAAAGGATTTGCACTATATTTTTCACGTTCACCAATACCATTTCATAGAGACCAAAGCCTAGCTGTACATTATTTCAAGCACGTTGGAATTTACGCTTTTAGAAAACAAGCTTTACTCGATTTTTACCACACTCCGATGTCACCTTTAGAAGCAGCAGAAAAAATAGAATGCATCAGACATTTAGAAAATGGCAAAACCATAAAAATGGTAGAAACTGACCAAGTAAGCATAGGAATAGACACTCCCGAAGATTTAGAAGAAGCTAGAAAGCAGTTTGGGAAATAGGTGATACACTACAGTTACTTTTCATTTTAGCAGATTACGATATTCCATATTCGTATTTTCCCGTAATTGCAGGAAATTTAAAAAAACTTGAAAATAACCAGCATTTAGTCAAATCATTCCTTGAAGCAACAAAACAAGGCTATTTTTTCGCCAAATCAAATCCTAATCAAGCTGCTGAAATTTTAAGTAAGGAAATTCCTAATCATGATAAAAGCAGAGATTTAATCAAAGCCATTAATATGAACTGTAGAGCTTTGGATGATGAGGATAAATGTGGCGTAATTGACCAGAAAAAAGTTGATGAGTTGTTAAGTTGGTTAAGAAAACATGGTCTAGAAGATTCTAATTTAGAGAGCAAATCATTCCTTTATTGATATTGGATTATCAATAAGATTTTCTTGTTATTTCTAATAGTGTTTTCAACTTAACTATTTCCTAAAATGAACTGGATCTAAATGAGAGGAAAATTCAGATTAATGCAAACTTTCTGTACCATATATTATTTATCATTTCAATATATAAACATATCACTATACTATAATGTCATTGCGTTATGTAACTTGAGCTTTGGTTAAAAGCGAAAGTTCTTCTAAAGTTTCTTTAAAAAATTTATTCTCAAAAGTTTCTTTACGATGTTAATGGAACACTTTTTATGCGACGACGTAGGAGGGAAGCGTAATGTGTGTGGAGTGGATAAATGTGTTAATAATTCTATAAGAAAATATTGCGCAAATTTATATTATTAGTATATTCACATTATGAATTTTATTGACTTATTTTCTGGTGCTGGTGGACTTTCAGAAGGCTTTATTAAAGCTGGTTTTAACCCTATTGCTCATGTAGAGTTAGACTCTCATGCATGTAATACGTTAGAAACAAGATTAGTTTATCACAAACTAAAACATGAAAATAATCTAGACCATTACAATGATTATTTAAATGAGAAAATATCTCGTGAAAATTTCATATCAAAATTTGGAGATAAATTTTTAACAGATTCTGTTTTAAATATTGGGATTGGTGGCAAAAACAATGAAGTTATCTTTGATAAGATAGATGAATTAGCTGGAAATAACGAAATTGATTTAGTTATTGGTGGACCACCTTGCCAAGCATATTCATTGGTTGGAAGAGCAAGAGATAAAAAAGGAATGAAAGATGACCCTCGAAACTTCCTTTATAAAGAATATGCAAAATTCTTAAAAAATTATAGACCAAAAGCATTTGTCTTTGAAAATGTATTAGGTCTTGTTTCAGCAGAAAATGGCTCGTATTTTAAAAACATGCAAAAATATTTTCGCTCTATTGGTTATAATTTACATTATAAAATTCAACACTCTGAAGATTTTGGAGTTCTTCAAAAAAGAAGGAGAGTAATCCTAATTGGTTGGAGAAAAGATATAGATTTTGAATATCCGTTTTTTGATAGAATTGAACATGATTTTAAAGTTAGAGATATTCTAACAGATTTAAAAAAACTCAAACCAGGAGAGCAAAAAAATATTACTAAATACAAAACAGATGCAACTGAATATCTAAATCAATTTGAATTACGAAATGGTGTAGATTTTGTATCTCAACATATTGCTCGACCACATAATAATAGAGATTTAGAAATTTACAAGATTGCTATCAAAAAATGGCAAAAGAAAGAGCGATTAAAATATCCTGATTTACCAAGTGAATTAAAAACACACAAAAACGAAAAATCTTTTGTAGATAGATTTAAAGTAGTTGACCCAAATGGTTTTTCTCATACTATGGTAGCTCACATAGCTAAAGATGGTCATCATTATATTTATCCTGACACTAAACAAGTTCGTTCCTTATCTGTAAGAGAAGCTGCTAGAATACAATCGTTTTCCGATGACTTCTTTTTTGAAGGGGGAAGAAGTGCTGCTTTCAGGCAAATAGGAAATGCCGTGCCTCCATTAATGGCAAATGCTATAGCTAATAAAATGATTAGTATAATATAATTGTAGATAAATTTGAACAGTAATTAATATTATTAGAAATACCGGTTATTTATAATCTATTTTATTAGATTTGATTAATAGCAAATACGGTAAACAGTAAGATTCTCTCCCTAATAAGATATAACATTGTTATAGTTATGATTTAAGGTGTTTTTAATATGACTTATATCATCTATTTCTTACATAGTTTTTAATATTTTTAACTCTGTTAATATCTGTTCATATTTTTAAGTTAAGATTCAGCTTCTATATGAGTAGTTATGTAATAGATATACGAAAAATCACTTATTGTCTGTAAATACTTGATAAGTAAATTACCGAAGTGATTCATAAAATAATTGAAAATAAAAAATTTGATTGGAGATATAAATACAAGTCCGTTAACAGAGAAAAGCTCTAACTTAATTTATCAATTCTATGAAAATAGAAGTGACAAACAACAAGAGAATATTCTCCTAATTGGGCTACCTCAAAAAGGTAAGTTTTCGTTTCTAATGGCTATTGATATTTTAACTAGACTTTTGAAAAATGATTTAGCTAAAACAAAAATAAGCACGCATTTAAGATCATTAAATAAGGGTGATAAGATTATATTTTTTGAAAGTAAAAGAGCAGAATTTATTTCATTTAATCAGACTAATATTACATTCAAGTCAAAATACTACGGTAATGAACCATTTAAGAAGGCTGAAACACAAAGACTATCTATTTTGTATGGCAGCGTAATTAAAAAATATACTGGAAGTGCAAATACACTTCATACAGTAAAAGATATTTTATCAAAAGCAGTAGAAAGACGCGAAAGCATTTCGGCAAGGGACAAATTATTATTGACTGTCCAATCAACTAAAAAATTAGGCGTTCCTTCTGGATTACTCAAATCAAAAGTGTTATTAGTTACTGGTAATGGTAATAAAAATAAATTTACGAAGTGGGCAGAAGAGATAGAAATCTATGAGGATAAGGTCGCTTCATTATTTAACGAAAACCTAATAATCGAAAAAGATTTAAATAAATTTAAAGATTTCTTTTCAAGTGACGCAAAAGCAAACCGAACAAAGTATAACGAATTTGCTATTGAACAGTTATATAAATTAGCCAACAACTATTCTGATATAGAAGATGAAGTGCTTGAATTAATATATGAATTTGAAAGGGGTGATTATAACGAGGATAATATTACTGAGATAAGAGATGATATAAAAACACTATACGGAGAAACAGAAGAAATCTTCGAAATATTAATACATAAAATGCCGAGATATTCTTCTCCCTTGCCTTCAGGAATCAAAATGGTTATTATTGATTCTTTAGATATTATTGAAAATTATCAAAGTGTCATTAACGGTCTGGCAAATTTAAAAATTAAAGTTGTTTGTGCTTATGACTTAAATGATTTTTCGGAAAAAAATCCCTTTCATGAGAGCCCAAGATATTTTTGGACTAGAGAAAAAATAAAGAGTATTTCACAACATGAAAATCCAAATGCATTAATAGATCGGGAATTATACGTCTCAGCTCTACGGTATTCTCAACAAAATTTTACTGCTACTCTATATAAAGACAATGGTTTTACAGAGTTTTATTGGAATATTTACAATAAAATTAAGGAATTGGATGGTGAAGAAAATATGGTACAATTGTTTTGGCAAAGCTTACATCCGTTATATTATTTGATAAAAAACTCTCCTAATATTGAAAATGATATAAAATTTAAACTACTTGATTTTTTTGAAACTGATTTAAAAAATATTTTAACGGGAAATTCTAAAGTAGAAAATTTGTTTGAAGAATTTGTAAATAGAGCAAAAGCTTTCATTAATCCAAAATTTTTAGAATATGGTAACGTGTACTCCCAACCAATTATTATTGCCTCACATGAAGTTAACGTACCACAAAATGAAAATGATAGAAAAGTAAAGTTTGAAAAAAATTTAAACCGCACTTTTAAAAGTATTATTTTTTCAGGAATACCTTATAAAGAGTACCAACTTAAAATAATCGATGGACTAATTAGGCAATGTTCAGTGCCAAATATAAAGTTTCTTTGTTTTGAAAAAGAATTTTCATACCTATTAAAGATTATTAACAATATCGAGAAAAGTACATGGCTGCATGATAATGATACTTTTAAACTAAGCCAACAATCTTCATGTCCAAACACTAAAAAAGAACTAGAAGTTTTTAAAATCAATCAGAGTTCCCAATTATCAAAATCAGAAATTATTGATAATCAAGAATATGAACAGGTTTCGCAAAGTCAAACCGCATTTTACCATGCACGATATAAAGGAAAGAGTGGAACCTACACAAAAAAGTCAGTAACGATATACTTAAAATCTAACAAATGGATCTACATACCAAAAAATGACAATATATATTTTATCGACACTGTTAATGGAATTATCGGCCAAAAAAAAGGCAGTAAATTAAATAAATCTGATATTATAGTTCTTTTTAATATCTCTAAACGAGATCTTCGAGTAGTTGAATTAAGCAATGAAAATATGGATAATGTGTTTGATGATTTGGAAATATGGTCAAATGCATTAACAGAACTTTTTAAAAGTTGTAAGTATGATTACAATAGACTAGAAGAAAAATTATTACTATATAAAAATGACGAAAGAAAAAAAGCAAATCCAAACCGTATTAACATAATGAGATGGTTGGATGATAACGACCTTACATTGGCTCCTAGAGACTATAATCTTGAAATTATATTAGATGCTGCTGGTTTAATGAATGAAAAACAAAAAATTATTGTTGCTAGTAAAAAAATCAGTCTATATGAGAGGAAATTCAAGAAAAATATAAAAAAGGAAATTTCTAATAAGTCAAGTAATTTCATAGTTGCAGGAGATGAAATAATAACTAAAGAACTTTTTGTAAATGGTGTTTCTGTTGTTATTACTGCTTGTAAAGTAATGAGTATAGATAATGAGGTATTGGATATTGACAATACTCATGTAAAAAAAATAATATAATTAATGATTTTTCCACAAGAGATAGATAGAAATGAAAGCAAAGGTGAAATTATTGTTTTCAATAAGTTCAAAAATGAGCCAAATAATTTTATCATTTTGCATTCAGTTTTTTTACATAATCACATTAAAAACCTTAGTGGAGAAATAGATTTTTTAGTACTTGTGCCCAATAAAGGAATATTCTGTTTAGAGGTTAAACATGGTAGGGTCCGCAGGGAAAATGGAAGTTGGGTATATAAGAACACTATCTCGAATAAAAGTCCTTTTAGGCAAGCTACAGATGGGATGCATAGTCTGCGTAATTGGTTATTAGAACAATCTTCGGGTGAAAGTAAAAAAAGATTAGAAAAAATATTATTTGGGACAGGAGTAATTTTTTCAGGAATAACAACTGCCATTGCCTTAGGAACAGAGGGAGAACAATGGCAAGTATTATATAGAGATGCTTTAATAAACAATCACATATCTAACTACATAAATGAACTAGCTAATAAGTGGCATTATAAGCATGAAAATCAATATTGGTATGATAATAATTTGTCAAGGCCAACAAGAGATGATTGCGAGCAAATTTTAAAAATGCTAAGGAATGATTTTAATAGAGATTACACTACTTTAAATAATATTCTTGACACAGAAACTACTATAGAATCATTTACAGAAGAACAATTAAAAATACTTGATCTCACAAGATATAATGATCGCTGTTTGATTGAGGGATTTGCTGGAACAGGTAAAACTATTTTAGCTTTAGAACTTTTTAAAACGAACATAGAAAAAGGCTTAAAAGTTGGTTTTTTCTGTTATAATAAAGGACTTGCACAAAGTCTAGAAGCAAAAATCAAGAAGTTTTATTCATCAATTGATCTCAACGGCTCGTTTGTTGGTTCATTCCATTCCTATTTGATGCAAAAGAGTCATTTAAGTATGCCAAATCAAAATAAAGAAGAATTTTTTAATTATAAGCTACCAGTAGAATTTCTTTTAACTGCAGAAGAAGAATCTTTAGAAAAATTTGACATAATCATTATGGATGAGGCTCAAGATTTAATTACAGATAATAATTTAATGATTTTTGCTCAAATTTTAGAAAATGGTTTGAAAGAAGGGAAATGGGTTTTGTTTGGTGATTTTTATTACCAAAATCTGTATAACAATACAATTGACTACTTAGCGCTACTTAAAAATTATTCCCAATTTACAAGATTAAGTCCATTAACAATTAACTGCAGGAATACTACACGTATAAGCAAACAAAATAATTTACTTACTGGAGTTAAATACAACTATAAAGATTCTTTCCAAATTGATGGAACAAAACCAGATTTAAAATTCTGTAATTCAAGTGAAGAAGGAGCAATCGTTACTGACATAATTAAAGGCTATTTATTGGATAAAGTACCTCTTTCTCAAATTATCTTGCTTTCACCTCTACAATTAGAAAAATCCTCGATTTATTGTAGTAAGTATTTAAGTGATTTAATAAAAAATAAAAACCTTGAATATTCAACAATTCATTCGTACAAGGGACTAGAGAAAAACATAGTCGTAGTATTTGGAATAAATGAATTATCTGATGAAAAATCATTAAGCCTCTTGTATACAGGGATTTCAAGGGCAAAAGCCCGATTACACTTGTTGATTAATGATAGTCTTCAAGAAAAATATAGAGCATTAATAACAAAAAATTTAGTATGAGTACAATAAGAGATTATTTATACAATACTCTACAACGAGAAGTTGTAGGACCTAATAATAAAGAACCTTATATAGACAAAAATACCGGAGAGGAAGTTTTGTTAGAATATGTCCACGGTACTCCTCTTAAAAGATATGGTGCAGCAATATTATATCCGCAACCTAATAGAAATACTAGTGAAGGAGGTTCAAATAATGATTTTGAGGATTCTGAAGGCGAGAGTATACAAACGGTAAATAAGAAAGAAAATCCAGATGAAAACACCAGAGTTGAAAATGATTTTAAGTCGGGAAGTGGAGGAGCGGTCGATGCTGAACCTTTAGAGGATGACCCAATTTCATTTGCAAATGCTTTAAAACCTTCAACAATAGGGTTTACATTTAGAATTAATTCAAAATTCTCATCATTTCAATTCATCTTTAAAGGGGGGATTTATTCAAAAGCTGATGACAATTTCCCTCAATTTCAAATCAATAAAGAAACTAAGAAATTAGAAAAACGAGAAACGGGTCAAAGTCCTTATTGGAAAAGAAAGAAAATTAATTTTGAAACTGAAATAACAAAAAATGACATAAAACCGAAAGGGAATTGTTTTTCTAAAATTATAAAAATCGAAGATGACGAAAACTGGCTAAAACTGAACATTACAAATCGAACTACACGAACAGATATTGATGAGGGATTTTTTACTTTGACGGTTTCGGTTATTAATACTAAAAGTCAAAGTGGTCAATACCCCATTAATAATGATTGTATTTTCCAGTCTTGTGCAGAAATAAAGTCAGAGTATCTAATTCCTTTCGATGAGAAAAAAACCAAAGATGCGGAAGTTGAAATGCTCAATCTTTTATATCGAGAGAAAAGAGGATTTGCAATTGGGCACGGAATTGGCGTTGAGTGGGAAGAGAACCTAAATCCAAATTGGATAAAAACGAATGCATTACCAAATTATGAAATACCGAAGGTTGAACCTGCTGGAGATGTAACTTTATCAATGTATGATTTATCAGATAAAGGAAATTGGGATAATGCAACCAAAACTTTAGACGAACTTGTAAACAAATATGAGCAATGGATTAATGATGAAGAGGCTAAAATAAAATCTCTAGAAAAGCGCTATCAAAAAGCAGCTGAAACAAACTTAAGTGAGTGCCATAAATCATTGTCGAGAATTGTGAAAGGTATTTCGCTTTTAAAAAATGACAAAGATGGAAAAATAGTTGCTTGCTTTCGGTTTATGAATAGAGCTATGTTATGGCAGCAGCAACGTTCTAAAATAAAACAAAGAAAATGGATTAAGCAAGGCAACAGAGTAAATAAAATTGAAGATGCAAAAGTTAATGACTTAGTTTCTCTTTTTGAATTTCAAAAAGGAGAATTTAAAGGAAAATGGCGTCCGTTTCAACTTGCTTTCATTTTAATGAATTTGGAGAGCATTGTAAATCCAGAATCTCAAGAAAGAGAAATTGTTGAATTAATATGGTTTCCTACAGGTGGTGGTAAAACGGAAGCATATCTTGGTGTAGCAGCATTTGCTATTTTCTGGAAACGCATGAGGATAAAAAATAATCCTGAACAGTCAGGAACAACAATGTTGATGCGTTATACTTTAAGATTATTAACCACTCAACAATTTGAACGAGCTAGTTCAATGATTGTTGCCTGTGATATAATAGTTAGTGATTATGAGAATTACAAATACTTCGGAGATTCCCAACCAGTTTCAATAGGACTTTGGGTAGGGAGCGCAAATACTCCTAATAAAATTGATAATGCGAGGTCACAGTTTCAATCTTTAATAAAGGATAATGATGCAAAATATAATTTTATAATCTTAAAATGCCCTTGTTGTGGTGCTCAAATCGGAAAACTTGATGAGAAACAAAGAACAAGAAATATTAAAATCAAAAGTGTCTTTAAGCAAGATGGGAAGAATGGTTCTGTCTATTTTAAATGTGAAAACGAAAACTGCGAGACATCTGGTTTATTGCCTATTTATGTAGTTGATGAAGATATTTATGAAAAAACACCAGACTTAGTTCTTGCGACAGTTGATAAATTAGCAATGCTCCCTTTTAAAAAGGAAGCAGGACGTCTTTTTGGTTTTCGAGAAAACGATGCAAAAGAAAGTTATCGTATACAACCACCTGAGTTAATAATTCAGGATGAGTTACATCTTATTTCAGGCCCTTTAGGCTCAATGGTTGGATTATATGAAACAATGGTCCAGACTTTATGCAACGACTATAAAACTGAAGGAAGAAAACTTTTTCCTAAGGATATCGATAATTTTATTCCACCTAAAATTATTGCATCAACAGCAACAATTAGTAGAGCTAGAGAACAAGTAAAATCTTTGTATGCTAAAGATAATCTACACATTTTTCCATCACAAGGTCTTGAATTTGGGAATTCTTGGTTTTCAAAAGAAGTTAAACCTAGCGATAAAGATTTTGGAAGAAAATACATAGGTATTTGTCCATCAGGCTATCCTTCTGCACAAACAGCAATAGTCAGGTCTTATGCTGCTATACTTCAAGGTGTAATGAATTTAACAGAAAATAATGGTTTTGATAAATTAGATTATTATTGGACTTTAGTTGGATATTTTAATAGTATCCGTGAATTAGGTGGGGCTGTTACCTTAGCGCAAGCAGATATTATTGAAAGGCTAAATTCAATAAATAAAAGAGACTTAAACAAAAAACGAAGGACATTTCTTAATCCTATAGAATTAACTAGTAGAGTTGACAGTAGTGAAATTCCACAATTTCTAAAAAAACTAGAGGTTGAAAAAGATGAAGATTCTTATGCTAAAGATTTATGTCTAGCTACAAATATGATAGCTACTGGAGTTGACATAAGTCGATTTGGACTTATGTTCGTTCACGGTCAACCAAAAACTACTGCAGAATATATTCAAGCAAGTAGTAGGGTAGGAAGGGATTCTAAAGGTCCAGGGATTGTTTTTACACTATTTAATCCAAACAAACCTCGTGACAAGTCTCAGTATGAGCAGTTTCAAACTTATCATTCCAGAATTTATTCAAGTGTAGAACCCACTTCGGTTACACCATTTTCAATTGTTGCACGTGATAGAGCCTTACATGCAGTTGCAGTTGGATTAATTAGGAACTTTAGTAACGATTCACTAAGAAATAATCCAATAACAGAAAATACTGATTTTGAAAGCATAACTAAATTTGTGAGAGAAATAATACTAGACAGAGTTACTAAGATCAATCCAAAAGATTCATTTAATGTAGCAGAGGAGTACGATACTTTTATTAAAAAATGGGCTGTAGAAATGGGCTATTCTCAATATGGTGATGCTGGTAATCAGATAATAAATAAAGGAGAGACAACCCCAATGTTATATAGTAATACTGGTGAAGTTAGGGATAGTTCAAAAAAGAGAGATTCTAATGCAACGCCTACCAGTATGCGTGGTGTAGATACAGAAACAAATATAAAATTATTTAGTTAAGAGGTTATGAGTAAAAGTGATTTAAAATTAAGGTCGGGTCAATTAATAGTACCTTTTGGTATTGGACAGATTGTGCCTAATAAAGAAGGACTATCAATGATGATTGGTGGTCTCAACTTATGGGATAAAATGTTAGAGCAACGAAAAGTAGAAGGAGTTAAATTAAATCCCGATGATTTTGAAATTTATGATGATAGACTTCAAAAGTTATTAAAAGTTAAAAAATTTATCAAACCTTTTCCATACTATGAACGCTCAACCGAAAATAAAAAATTAAAACTACCAGCTGTTGTTTTTCCTCTTTGGCATTATTGTAATTACTGCAAAATCATGAGAGAAATGACCTTAACAGGCGTTGATCCATATTGTATTGAGGGAAAATGCATGGGTAAAATGATTCCAGTTCGTTTTATCGCAGCCTGTGATGCAGGACACATACAAGATATCCCATTTAAAGAATGGGCGCATAAAGATGGTATTATGTGTGATGCGCCAAAATTAAAATATTCGGCTTCTGCTGGATCTGGAAGCCTCTCTGATATATTCATTAAATGTCTTAATTGTGAAGAGAAGGCCAGTTTGAGTGGATTACTTAATGTAAGTAGAAGTGAGGATAATGGATTAGTTTATTCGAGTGCGCTAGATAGTGTGTTGGAAATAAAATGTAGTGGACATAAACCTTGGATTGGACAAGAAGGAATAAACAATCCAGACCCTTGCGAAAATCATTTGCAAGCAATAATTTCTGGAGGATCAAACGTTCATTATGCAGATATTTCATCCGCTTTGGTGTTGCCAGCATTTAATGAGAAAGAAAGACTAAATGAATTACTAAAACCACAAAATATTGAAAGTATTGAGAGTTTGATGTTTTCTCAAACTGATGACATAGTAAAATCTATTTTAAATAATTTAGAATGTGTTTCTTCTAATTTAATTAATGCTGAAGATTTATTCCAACGAATTAATAGTTTTTTGAATGAAGGAGATGACAATACCTACAACGATACACAAATTCGATATGAAGAATTCAATTTTTTTAAAAAAGACAATAATTCCCAAGAATTAAAATCAACGGTTCAATTGATTAAAGGAACAGATGATGATATTTTTGATTGTTTAATTAAAAATATAGGACTAATTGAAAAGCTAAAAGAAATTCGAGTTTTTTCTGGCTTTACAAGATTGAACTCTCGAAATATGAGTAATAGGGAAGAACGTAAAGAATTTTTAACAAATAAGAGACCTGATTGGTTACCTGCATATGAGCATTATGGAGAAGGAATATTTATCGAATTTGATTTAGATAGGTTAAATGAAATCAATTCAAAAATTGATAAACATCCAAGAATAAAAAATTATAATGAAGCTCAACTAAGAAGAGACCCACAGAATTACATAGAAAGAGACATTGATAACTGTTTTATTTCTATACATACTTTATCTCACATTTTAATCAGAAGGTTATGTTTTAGTTGTGGATATGGTAGTTCTTCGTTAAGAGAACGTATATATTATAGTACTGATCAAAATACAAGAATGGCAGGATTATTAATTTATACAGCTTCAGGCGACAGTGAAGGATCACTTGGTGGTTTAGTAAATCAAGGAGAGATTTCAAATTTCAAAAAATTATTTGAAGAAGCTCTTATTGAGGCGCAATGGTGTTCATCAGATCCTGTATGTAGTGATATTGGAGAAGAAATTGGCCAAGGACCTAATAATGTGAATGGAGCTGCTTGTCATAATTGTTGTATAGTTCCTGAAACTAGTTGTGAAGAATTTAACACACTATTAGATAGAAATATTTTATTAAAAGTTTTCCAAAATTTAATTGATTAATTCTTCTTGACCTCATAAAATTTTGTTTAAAACAATAGGAGAAATGAGCGTACATATTTTAGGGGTTTAGTAATATAGTTTTTTAAGAATTGGAATTTTACAAAGGATTTCAAAGCAATGTTAATAGTTACAATGTTTCCTAAAATATAGCGAATAAGCCGTTAATTGTTTCCAAAATTATATGCAGCCTTGAATTTTTGTTTCTTTTATTTCAAGACAAAAGAAAATGAAACATTAAAAAAAGATAAATTGAAGTTCTAATATAACAAGTGCATAGAATTTTATTTTTCTTAAAATTTATGATCTTGTGGCAATCAACGAGAATCGTCTAAATTTTTTTATTACGTACATTTTATCGAGTACGCGATTTTTAATAGAAGCAAAAAAGTTAGCTTTTATTTTGGCGTTGGCAAGCGATGGATAATTGTGTGTAAAATAAATTGCCAAAGCAATTTGATTTAATAAAACAATCGAGCGCTTGGTAGCGGCTATTTTACATAACGGCTAATTATAGCTATCAAATGGATATACCACCAATAAAGACAAATGAGTACATTTGTACTATAATTTATATTACGTAAAATAGAATCATGTTATTTTTATCTTGTGAAGCCTTGTACTCACTATGATTTTAACCTGTTTTTAAAAAGCTTATTACTTAATTAAATGAAAAAAATC